>ENA-OQIF01000688-OQIF01000688.1-human-gut-metagenome-genome-assembly--contig:-NODE-688-length-10814-cov-4.047628_pt1 | contig 10814 bp, 11 predicted proteins | sample MGYA00242574_ERZ504738 | MGnify/ENA primary metagenome ERZ504738 (study PRJEB26092, sample SAMD00036437) | human gut metagenome | host: Homo sapiens | study: EMG produced TPA metagenomics assembly of...
ATGGGCTATCGTTTTGGTATCTGCCATCTCAATTATTTTCTGGCTGGCTTACTATCAGCAGGACGTTGTTCTTACATTCTACTTACAGGATTATGTAAACAGAGACCTTGGTTTCTTCGAACTTTCACCTGCTCACTTAACAACAACATGGAATGGTCTGTTATGTATCGTTCTCAGTTTGGCAGCTGCTAAATTGTGGGCAAAATTGGCAAAAAGACCTCAAGGTGACTTGTCAATGTTCAGCAAAATCACTCTTGCATTTGTATTTTTGGGACTCTCTTACATTATGCTTGTAATGACAGAGTTAACAAGAGGGGTTGGTGCTCCATCTTCTGTAAAAGGTAATGTAATGTGGATCTTCTTATTCGGAATCTTCCTTACAATCGGTGAGATTTGCTTCTCCCCACTCGGAAACTCTTTCGTAAGTAAGTATGCTCCAAAGAAATACTTATCTGTATTGATGGGTGTTTGGACTTTAGCAACATTCTTTGCAAACTTAATCAACGGTCAATTCCAGAAAATCGTTGAAAAAATGGGTATTATGCCAGTATTCGTAACATTTGCAATCGTTGCATTCATCTGTGCGGTTGTTATGTTCTTACTGACTAAAAACCATTAAACAAGTTAACAGAAGTAATAAAAATTTCTATTAATAAAAAAACTGGTTTGAAGCTTATTTTCAAATCAGTTTTTTATATTCTTTATTTATTCCTTTTGATTCCGATACTGCACAGGTGTCATATCACATGTCTTTTTAAACAATCTGTTAAAAATGCTCTACATTCTGATATCCAACTGCCAATGCTACTTTTTCTACAGTCATGTTTCCTGTCTTCAACAAATTCTTTGCTTTTTTCATTCTTGCTTTTTTAACGATTTCTCCAAATGTCATACCTGATTTTTCCTTAATATATTTTGACAAATACGGCTTTGATAAAAAGAATTTTTCAGAAAGATCATCTAAAGTCACATGCAAATAATTCGCCTGGATATAATTCAAAATTTCTATCATTCTCTCCTCTTTTTCGTCGTTAGCATGCTGTATCTCTTCAATTTTATTTACCGCAACGGTCAATGCCTCTATAGATGCCTTGATGATATCTGCATCAATTCCAACTCCCCAGTATACCTTTCCTTTACAGTTTACCCCTACATATGCCACTGCCTTTGACGACGAGCCTTTAGTAAGAGAATGTTCTTCATAAAAAGATAACTCGTAACCGATATTAAAATATTGTTTGATTGCATTGCTGACAGCATCCAACCGTCCATTTCCAACACCCATCATCACATATTTTCTGCCATCATAGCCAATAGTCACATCTGCTTTCATTCCATCTCCCTGTTCAAAATGGCATTCATCAATTGCAAACGTATTTTTGACATGAATATAATTCTCTTCAAAAATATGATAAATCCATTCCGAAGTAAGTTCTTTATGCGCCTTGTCTGACACATCCTTCACAAGATAACCAACTTCCTCCCGCATTTTTTCTGGAAGACTAATTCCAAAACTTTGTTTTAATATGTAGTTTACGCCGCCTTTTCCTGACTGGCTGTTAATGCGAATCACATCTGAATCATATTCTCTTCCAACATCTTTTGGGTCAATCGGAAGATATGGAACTGTCCAATGGGCGCGCTCTTTTTCTTCTCTATATGCCATTCCTTTCGCAATTGCATCTTGATGCGATCCCGAAAATGCAGTAAATACCAATTCTCCAGCATATGGCTGTCTTTCGTACACATGCATTCTTGTCAGTCTCTCGTATTTTTCACAAATCTCTCCCATATTTGAAAAATCAAGTTTTGGATCCACGCCATGAGAAAACATATTCATCGCCAGTGTGATGATATCCACATTTCCTGTTCGCTCTCCATTTCCAAATAAGGTTCCCTCGATTCTATCAGCTCCTGCAAGCACACCAAGTTCTGCATCACAGACTCCGCATCCTCTGTCATTATGTGGATGCAGACATAAGATCACATTCTCTCTGTACAGCAGATTTTTACTCATATACTCTACCTGTGTTGCAAACACATGCGGCATTGCATTTTCAACAGTTGTCGGAAGATTGATGATGACTTTATTATCTTTCGTCGGTCTCCACTCTTCCAACACTGCATTGCACACCTCCAATGCATAATCAACCTCGGTTCCAGGAAAGCTCTCTGGGCTGTATTGAAATGTAAAGTTTCCTTCTGTCTCATCCGCAAGTTTTTTTAACAGTTTTGCACCGTCGATTGCAATCTGCTTTACTTCTTCTTTTGATTTTTTGAACACCTGCTCTCGTTGCGCTACCGATGTCGAATTATATAAATGAATTACTGCATGCGGTGCTCCTTTGACTGCCTCAAATGTCTTCTTGATGATATGTTCACGCGCCTGCGTCAGAACCTGAATCGTCACATCATCCGGAATCATATTCTGCTCAATCAAGGTTCGCAGAAACTGATACTCTGTCTCTGAAGCTGCCGGAAAACCAACTTCAATCTCTTTGAATCCAATTGCTAAAAGCATCTGAAAAAATTCTATCTTTTCTTCCAAACTCATCGGCTCAATCAGTGCCTGATTTCCATCTCGCAGATCCACACTGCACCAAATCGGCGCTTTGTCAATATAATCTTTTTTACCCAATCATAGCTGATTTCAGGCGGCATAAAATAACTTCTCTCATATTTTTCAAAATTCTTCATCTTTCTTACCCCTTTGTTAAAATAAATCAATTTTATTATCTTTATTTATCCTACCATATTTATCCATCACGCAACAGTGACAAATTTAATCATTTTTATTGATTTATTTTAACATATACATAGTAAAGAGCTTTTGTAAGTACCATATAAATGTTTTTTGCGGCACTGACTTTGTAATTACAAGCGGATATTCCTTTATTTTAAAATCTTTCAGATAATATGTAACACTCCCTACAGTCTCTCCTGCCTGGACGGGCGCTTTCAATGTCTTTTTAATATCAGTCTTGATATCTACTGTTTCCCCCTCCTTCAACAAAAATGGCAGTTCCTGCGTATCTGTTTTGATTTTTGTCTCTGCCATCGCCACATCAAAAATATCATCACTTTCCGGAATCCCATTTTCAACGATGATACAAGAGCTGTCCTGTTTTTGGAATACATTCTCGTATTCATATTTTTGAAGTCCATACTCCATCAATGCTTTCGTATCTTTCCATTTATAACCTTTATTGTTTGGCCACCCACACCCTAAAAGTGCCACGATAAATGTCCTTTCTCCCTGCTTTAAAGCCCCAACATAGCAATACCCCGCATCACCTGTAAAACCAGTTTTCCCAGACAGTGCTCCATCCATCATCCCTAAAAACACATTATGATTATTACAGGAAAATTGTCGCTTTCCTTCTACATCTGTAAATGTGTGGTTCTGCGTCTGGGTTATCTCCAAAAACAGCTCTTTTTGAGGTGAAAGCTTAATACAATACCGCATGATTTTTGCCAGTTCTTCCGCTGTTGTAGAATGTTTCCCATTTTCATCAGAAGCATCCAGACCGTTTGGTGTTATAAAATATGTATCCTTACATCCGATTTTTTCTGCTTTCTCATTCATCATTCGAGCAAATCCCTCTACTGTTCCTCCCACCTGTTCTGCAATTGCAACTGCCGAATCATTGTGTGACTCCAACATCAAAGAATATAAAAGATCACGCAGATAGAATTGTTCTCCATTTGCCATTCCCAAATGTACTCTCGGCTGTCTTGCCGCATTCTCTGACACTGTGACAATTTGATCTGGTTTTCCTTTTTCCAACGCCAAAATACAGGTCATAATCTTTGTCGTACTCGCCATTGCTTTTTGTTCATATCCATTCTTTTCAAACAAAACACGCCCACTGTCCGCATCCATAAGGACCGCTGACTGGGCGTATAATTGTTTTGGCTCCTCCTCTTTTGCATATGAGGTTATCCCAAAAAGGAGCGCACATGTCAATATAAATACTAATATCCGTTTCACGATGTCCCGCCTATTGATTCTTTTGTTCAATATATGCAATGCACGAAACATCCATTCCTATTTAGAGGTTCAGACGCAACTGTACCTCATCTTCTGCCTCCGCTTTGAAATCCTCCATTTTTTCCGGATTGATACTCGGAAGCTCATCGACAGACTGCACACTGAATCTTCTAAGAAATTCTTCTGTGGTGCCGAACAAAAGCGGTCTTCCAGGCGCATCCATTCTTCCGACCTCCGCAACCAGATCATATTCAATCAGCTTGTTAACTGCATGGTCTGATTTCACCCCACGGATCTTTTCAATCTCAAGCTTTGTAATGGGCTGTTTATACGCAATAATCGAGAGCGTCTCCAGTGCAACATCCGTCAGAACATGACGTTTAGGCTGTTTGGCAATTCGGATCAAATACTCATACGTATCCTTTTTGGTACACATTTGAAATGCATTTTCCAATTCAATAATATGAATTCCCCTATCTTCTTTTTCATATCGATCCATCATATTGTGTATTACTTTCCGTGTTGTCTCCACATCCTGCTCTAATGTTCTTGCAATCTTATCAAGTTCAACCGATTCTCCCATTGTAAAGAGAATTGCTTCTATAATCCCTTCCATCTTTTTAATCTTCATTCTCTGTATTCCACCTTTCACCGGATTGTGAATCTTGTCGAGAAGTAATCATAATCTCTCCAAATGTATGCTCCTGTTCAATCGTGATCGCTCCGATTTTCATCATCTCCAAAACAGCAAGAAATGTAACTACAATGTGCAGTTTTGACTTCTGGTGCATCAAAAGATTACGAAAGCTGAATTTGTGATGTGTTCTGATATACTCATTCAGATATTCCATCTTATCATCCACGGTCACTTCTTCTTTCTCAATTTTACCAAATATACTTCTTACAGGATCTATCTTATCATTTTGACGTCTCATGACATCTTTAAATATCCGATTCAGTTTTGCCAAAGTAAGTCCATCCAAAAGCTCATCCAAATCAAATGGCTGTTGATAGGTTTTGACTTCCTCCGGTATATCCGGGCCTTTGAACATCATACGCTCACCATCAATCTGACGATCCCGAAGCTCATATGACATATATTTATACATCTTATATTGCAAAAGCTGCCCTACAAGCTCTTGTCTTGGGTCTTCCTCTTCCCCCTCTTCGTTGACTTCTTTCGGAAGAAGCATCTTGCATTTAATGTCCAACAGTGTTGCTGCCATCAGAAGAAATTCGCTCATAATATTCAAGTCCTTCTTCTGCATCTCACGGATATAATCCATATACTGATTGGTAATCTCCACAATCGGAATGTCATAGATATCAATCTTATTTTTTCAATCAAGTGCAAAAGCAGATCAAGCGGTCCCTCAAACACTTGCAATTTCACCGGTATTCCCATTTATCTGTCTTCCTTTTCCCTTACTCACTGCTATTTATTATACGGGATAGTACACTTTTTCGACAAGTTCTTTCTCAAGGATTCCGCTATTACTGCTGCAAAATAAAAGTGCCTCTTCCCAAAGAGAAATATACACTTCTTCCTTTTCATGATAACCAAAACCTGGCTTTTTGGAAGTTGCATGCGCAGAGGTTTTTTCGCCCCATCCGGTCTCAGAAGATAAATCATATCAAAGGTCGACTCAATCACATCCTCCACAACACATTTTGCATCCGCATATTCTCTTTCCTTGATTACTTTTATATCATGCGCCCGGATTCCAAGTGCTTTTCCAATCACTTTTTCTGAACATACAATTCTTTTTCTGATGTTCCAGTCCTTACAATATATATATTGCCCCTCTGTTACCATCTCTGTTATGTTTTTACACCCCGTCAGGATTGCTGCTGAAACCGTCCTTGGATTTTTGAAAATTTCCTTTTTTCACCTGTCACTTCTACTTTTCCGTTATGAATCACCGCCATTTTATCACAGAGCCGATAAACCTCATCTCTGTTGTGAGAAACGAAGAGAATTGTGCTGTTATATAATTTTGCAAGCTCCATGATCTGCTGTTCCAATTTCCATTTTAAATAGCTGTCAACTGCTGAAAACGGTTCGTCCAAAAGTATCATCTCAGGATTGAGAATGAGAATTCTCGCAATGGCCACTCGCTGTTTTTGTCCACCTGAAAGCATATACGGATATTTTTTTTCAAACCCTTCCAGAAAAAACATCTTCACAAAACGCGCGACCTCTTCTTTTCTTCGCTTTTTCTCAATACCGATTCCGATGTTTTCTTCAACAGTCATGTTTGGAAACAATGCATAATCTTGAAATAAATAACCGATTTTTCTCTTCTGAGGCGGCAGGTTAATATGTTTTTCCGAATCAAACAGCACTTTGCCATTCAACACAATCTTTCCCGTATCCGGTCTCTCAATCCCTGCGATACATCGAAGTGTCAGACTTTTTCCACAACCGCTTTCCCCAAGAACAGCAAAAAATTCATTCTCTGCCTCAAAAGCCACATCCAAGGTAAATCCTTCTATTTTTTTCTTAATATTTACCGAAAGAGACATCTTATTTCCTCCTAATTGCATATTTCATCTGCTGTCTGTTTACAAGATTCATAAGCAAGATTGACAAAAAGAAATCAGCATGATAACCCCAACCCATTGATATGCCTGTGTGCGGTTTCCGTTTTGCATGGCAGAATATACCGCTATCGCCACTGTCTGTGTTTTTCCCGGAATGTTTCCGGCAAGCATGATTGTTGCGCCAAATTCTCCGAGAGCTCTTGCAAATGCCAGAATCGTTCCCCCTGCAATTCCCGGAAAACAGTTCGGGAAAATAACTTTCCAAAAGATCGTGTAATTAGAAAGGCCTAACGTTTGTCCCGCATACACTAGATTCTGATCCATCTGTTCAAATGCACTGCGTGCAGTTCGGTACATCAATGGAAAAGATACAACCACAGATGCGATCACCGTACCTGCAAATGAAAATACAATCGGCATTCCATGTTCGGAAAGCCACGCTCCCAACGGACTGCTTTTTCCAAAAAAAGCAATAGAAAAAAGCCGACGACTGTCGGCGGCAGTATCATCGGCAATGTTAATATTGTATCCAATACCGCTTTTCCATGCTTTATTTTTATCACTTTATAGGCAATCCAAAGTCCGGCAAAAAATGTAATGACTGTTGCCAGACACGCTGTTTTTAACGATAAAAGAAGTGGTGAGATATCCATTGATTACTCCTCATAATTCGTAAATCCATACGCTGTAAATACAGATTTTGCTTCATCCGTTTTCAAGTATTCCATAAATTGTTCTGCCGCTTTGGCATTCTCACTGGATTTGACAACTCCCGCCGGATAGATTACCGGATCACATGTCCCTTGCGGTGCTTCACAGATTACTTTCACATTCTCTTCTATCATCGCATCTGTAGCATAAACAATTCCGCAGTCTACATTGTTTGTGGCAACCCAATCCAGTACCTGTCTGACATTAGTCGCCAAATTCGCCTTCGCTGCGACCTGATCCCATAATCCCAAATTTTTATAAATTTGTTCTGTGTACTGTCCTACCGGAACATCAGCATTTCCAATTGCAACCATGGATACTTTATCTGTTGCCACGTCTTCAAAAGAGCTGATCTCTGTTTTCGCATCTTTTGGCTGAATCAAGACAACCTTATTTTCCAAAAGTTTCACAATACTGTCCTTTTTAATAAATCCACCTTTATCCAATTCATCCATCTGTTTCATCGCCGCAGAAATAAAAATATCTGCCGGAGCGCCTTCTTCAATCTGCGTTTTCAATGTACCGGAAGAATCAAAATTAAACACAAACTTTACATTTTCGTGTTCTTTTTATATGTCTTAGAAATTTCCGTCAATGCATCTGTCATGCTGGCTGCCGCCAATATGTGCAATTCAACTTCTTGTTTCCTCTTTTCTGCTTTCTTTTCTTCTTTTATACATCCCGCCATACCAATCATAACCGCAAACGCAGTTAATAAACACACTAACTTTTTCTTTTCATTTTGTCTATCCTTTCTTTTATCCTCCGATTCTGGACATTGCCTCTCCCTCTATGCAATCACATCCAAATCGATGTTCTCTTGGTTTTTCAAGTAATCCCTTTTCCAATAATTGCTTCAATTCCTCTTCGCAGGCACCTTGACGCAAGGCGCTCTTTAGATCTACCGCATTTTCTGATTGCAGGCACAACCGTAGTTTTCCATCACAAGTGAGACGTATACGGTTGCACTGATTACAGAATTTGTGACTGACTGCACTAATAAAGCCAATCTTTCCACAAAACTCAGGCAATTCATAATAGACACTCGGACCAAATCCGATTCGCTCCTCGCACCTTCTCATAGGACCATAAACATCTTCTAGCAATGCCTTTATTTCTTCTTCCAGATTTCCCTTTTCCTCTTGATTCTGAATCGGCATCAGTTCAATAAATCTCACATGAATTCTATATTTCTTTGCGATTTCTGCCACATGTACGGCATCTTTTTGCCAGTCTTTTCCAGCCAGAACACAATTTATCTTCATGTTGATCTGATCATAGGGAATAACCGAAGAAATTCCCTTCCACACATCTTTTACCTCACCATTTCGTGTCAGTTTTCGAAATTTTTTCTCTTCCAATGTGTCCAGACTGATATTGATTCCATCAATTCCCGCTTTCGACAACTGTTCAATGTAGTTTGGAAGCAGAATACCGTTCGTAGTAAGCGTTACCGTCTCAATTCCTTTGGTCTTTTTTAATCTTGCAATAAATTCCGTCACATTCTTTCGAAGCAGAGGCTCGCCTCCAGTTATCTTTATGTGTTTGATTCCCAGTGCTGCCGCTGCCTTACCCACTGTTAACAGTTCCTCATAAGTCAGCACTTCACTGTGAGGAATCCACGTCACACCTTTTTCCGGCATACAATACACACAACGCAGATTGCATCGGTCTGTGACAGATATTCGAAGATAATCAATCAATCTTCCATACTGGTCTTTCATGATTTTTCTCCTCCTATCTGAAGAACAATCATCTCCGCCGGATTAAAAAGACGAAACCGAAACGTATGCGTTCCAAGTCCTTTGCTTACTACAACAGCCTTTTCTCCTTCCATAGTCAATTCGCCTGAATATTTCGGAAATAACCTTGCCTGAGGCGTAATGACACCGCCAAGCTTCGGAACTCTCACAATCCCTCCATGCAAATGTCCGGACAAAATTAAATCTGCTCCCCATTTCAGATAGGTCTTTGCAAACACCGGGTTATGCGCAAGCAAAATCTCATAATGTCCCTCAAAAGCTTCACCGATACAGCTTTCTACTTCTTCCACCGGAAGTTCTATATTTTCAAATTTTTTATAATATCGATGCGGAATTTCCAACCCATATACATCAACAGCCTGTCCATCCCAGCTTAATCTGACTCCTTCATTTTCCAAAAAGTGAATTCCTGCACGCTTTAACTGTTCTTGATATACCGCATAAGTCTCACCATATTTTTCTGTATTTTCCTTCATCCGCTGTTCGTGATTCCCATTGGCATAATATACATCACAAATAGCAGGAAGTGCAGAGACAAATTCTTTTGCTGGCTTTGGCGAAACTCCTTCTTTCCCAATCAACATATCTCCGGCAATCAGTATCAGATCTGGGTTTTCTCTTCGTATTGCCGTCAAAAGCTTCTGATTATTCTTTCCATAACATTGGTTATGCAAGTCACTTAGCACAACAACCTTCCGTTTCCTCTTCAGCTTTTGCAGTTTGGATGATTGTATATTGTAATAGGTCGTTCTAAATACATGATTCTCCCGCCAAGATTCCATAAGCACGGTCAATAACACGATTCCAAGTACAATAATCACATTTCCCATACCGCCACTCCCGCCTTCTTTTTCTTTTCCATTCCATAAAACAGTACAGATCCAAATCTGAACCTGTACTATTATTTCTCTAGCATTATATAATTTTTAACTCATTCTACAATAGAAAATTTTGAAATATCTCTGCAAATGCATGTTTAAACTGCATTTTCCCTACACTTTTTTGTATCTGAATCGAAATCTCCCCAATTTTCTTTCCATTCAACAGATATGTAACCGTTCCGACTTTTTCTCCTTTTTTTACCGGAGCCTGTTTTTCCTGATCGATTTCGATTTTTCGCTTTATCCCTGATAAATTGGCTCCTGTTGTGTCAATATATTGAAATTCCGTCTCCACAGCGACAGGCATCTCTTTTTCAATTCCACCCCTTATTTTCAAAGGCTCTAATTCAAACGGAGTGGTATCTTTGTATTTCGTACATTTTCCAAATCCATAATTTAGAAGCGTTGTCGCATCTTTAAATCTCGCCTTCGGATCCGGCGCTGCCATGATTACTGCAATCAGTTCTAAATCATCTTTCTTTGCAGTTGCTGACAGACAAAATTTTGCCTTGCTTGTCGAGCCGGTCTTTAGTCCTGTCGCATACTGATATTGTCTGATCAGTTTGTTGGTATTCGCAAGGCCAAACTCCGTTGTCCCCTTCTTGGTCGTATGTGTAATGTTTTCCATCCATATCGTAGAATAGTCGTGAATTTTCGGATATCTCGTAATCAATTCTCTCGACATCAGGGCAATATCCCGCGCTGTCGTCACATGTCCGTCTGCATCAAGTCCATTACAGTTCAAAAAATTCGTGTGTTCCATACCGAGTTCCTTTGCCCTTGCATTCATTTTTGCTACAAATTCTTCCTCACTGCCCCATATGTGCTCTGCCATTGCCACACAAGCATCGTTCGCACTCGCCACCGCAATACATTTTATCATCGTATCCACAGTCTGTGTCTCTCCCGGCTCTAAAAACACCT
>ENA-OQIF01000689-OQIF01000689.1-human-gut-metagenome-genome-assembly--contig:-NODE-689-length-10787-cov-4.535741_pt1 | contig 10787 bp, 10 predicted proteins | sample MGYA00242574_ERZ504738 | MGnify/ENA primary metagenome ERZ504738 (study PRJEB26092, sample SAMD00036437) | human gut metagenome | host: Homo sapiens | study: EMG produced TPA metagenomics assembly of...
CAATTATTACTATAAAGATTATCGGGCAGTCATCCCTATATCGGAAATGATGATCAATCTGATCCAGGATGAAACTCATGATTACGGAGATCTCTCTCTTAGACAGAACAAAGTCCTTAACAATATGCTTGGTTGTGAAATCGACTTTGTAATCAAAGGACTGGATACCAAATCCAGAAGCATCGTTGCCAGCCGGAAAGATGCTATGCTGAAGAAACGTCAGATTTTCTATTTTGATCAGGACTCTTCCGGACAGACTAAAATCCACGAAGACCGTATTGTGCAGGCCAGAGTCATTGCCGTTGCTGAAAAAGTAGTCCGGGCAGAAATCTTTGGTGTAGAAACTTCCATCCTTGCAAGAGATCTGTCTTTTGACTGGCTGGGTGATGCCAGGGAACGATTCCAGGTAGGGGAACATATTCTGGTTCGGATCTTAACTATCCAAGGAGATTCCCCAGAAACGCTCTCCATCCATGCAGATGTAAAAAGCGTGGAAGGCAACACCAGCAAAGAAAATCTGAAAAATTGTCGGGTACAGGGAAAATATGCCGGAACGGTGGAAGACATCCACAAAGGAACTGTTTTTGTCCGGTTAGAATTGGGCGTCAACGCCATTGCTCACAGTTGCTACGACAGCCGCACCGTTGGAAAGAAAGATAAGGTGTCCTTTGTTGTGACACATATTGATGAAGAACGGAATGTTGCAGTTGGAATTATCACTCGGATTATTAAACAGAATATTTAACATCAAGATGGAGTAAAAAACTATTTTCTATCATTATGAATGATAAAAGGATAAAATTGGAAGTTACCTCAAAATTAAGCACCTACGTCTCAAACTAAAATAAAGTAAAACGCTTGCATCTATCATTTTAGGTGCAAGCGTAATTAGGAGTATGGGCTTTATCCTGTTTCAGGCATTCTCATTTTTCGAATCACGAAAAATGAGAATGCCTGAAACCACCACCATCTGCTATGCAGGTGAAAACAACGGGTTATTCGCCCTGAAAAATTTAATTGTCTCATATTTTAAAGTACGCCTAAAATCTGATGTTCTATGTCAATTCAGAAACACTTCCGAATACTGACCTGTTTTTCTACTTATATAACGGAAAGTTATTTTCTAAGATTTCAACCTTATCCTACTTTTCTAATGGCAAATCCAAATCGTTTCTTGCAAAGTGTCTGTAGGCTGCTGTCTGCTTATAGATTGGCCAACCTAAATCCAACATTTTGATTATTCCTGCAGGTCTCAACTCAAAATGTTTGTGGATAATCTCTACTAAACGAGTAATTGTATCTCTCACAATTTTGAGAATGTCTACATACGCCTTTGTAGTAATCTCTCCCATAACAAAACCAGTATTTACTGCCGTTTCGCAAACGACTCAACTCATGGAATTATTCTCCATCAATGCATCCCAGATAGCATTCGAAATCACATCACACATCTTACCCGGATGTCCCTATGTTACTGACTCTGAAGTAAATAATCTTTTATTCATAATCCTCTATTTTATCCAATATTTGTTATAGCATAAATATATTTCTTCTATAACAACAATATATATGTGGTAGAAAATAGCTTTTTTCCGTCTAATTTTCTTATATTCATATCATAGATTTGATTAATTTACAATTCTACTTAATTACTACCACACCGTAACAAATGTAACTACAACTACAAATACTATATAAAATACTGGTAAATAGGATATAAACGCTGTATTCTCACAAACAACATTTGTCGCCTCTTTAGTACGTAATTTATGAATGAAGTTATATCCCAAAAATCCAAGCATAGTGCCGATTACATTAGTAATTAAATCGTCAATATCTGAAACTCTATATAGAGTAAACATTTGACTAATCTCGATTGTTAGCGAGAACAAAAATCCTAACAACAATATGTTCTTTCCTTTTTAAATACATCACTCAGAAACGGCGTCAAAAGCCCCAATGGTATAAAGCAAAAAATATTTAAAATAAATGCTAAATTAGCCCCATCTGCAAGCGGAACTAAGTTAACATTGGGATTAAATATGTGCTCACCTAATGACTTTAGGCGTAAAATTTCTTTAATACTTGGCATTCCAATTATATTATTTAATATAATACATAAATAATAATAGTAAATAATGTAGCTTCCTATTTTTAAGGCTTTTGATCTGATATTAAATTTGTAGAAACCGTATACTGTTATTCCAATTATTAATATTCCTGCTACAATAAGCCACTTATCTATAGCTAATAAACCTATAATTGATTCTAAAAGTCCTAATTGCATTTTATCTTCTCCTTTCACTTTACAACTATATTTCTAAAAATAACATTCAAAACTACATCTCCTTTTCAAACTCATATAAATTTTTATATATACTACTTTTCAACAATAACTCATCATGTGTTCCAATACTTTCAATCTTTCCTGAATCTAATACAATTATCAAATCCGCTTTTTTAGCAATAGATACTCTATGTGTTATATATACGCCTATCTTTTCTCTCGTAATATCAAAAAAGGTCTGGAATATTTTATTTTCTGCTGAACTATCCAATGCAGCACTGGGCTCATCCAGTACAATCATGTCTGCATGTTTATAATATGTTCTAGCTAATGCTATCTTTTGCCATTCACCGCCAGATAACTGTTGCCCATTTGAAAACCAATTGCCTAGTTGGACTTCCAATAAATTATCTTTCATATTATGCAATCCAAAATTTGCTTCTTTTATAGAACGATATACTCTTTCTATATCTTTATCTTTTTCAATATCACTTATAATTATATTCTCGAGTATAGTAGATTCATATTTTAGAAAATCCTGAAATAAAACTGATATCTTACTCTGATATATCTCCATGTCTATGATATCCGAGTCATACTTATTAATTTTAATTTTTCCTTCTCGCGGTTTATACAAACCTACTATTAATTTCAGTATTGTAGATTTCCCAGAACCATTTTTGCCAACTATAGCCACTCTTTGTCCTTGTTTTAGTTCGAAATTAATATCATGTAATTTAAACCCACTCTCATCTCCATAGTAGTAAGAAACATTTGAAAAAGAAATTTCATATATATGAGGGATATTGGTTTTTTTGTACTCTATTTTCTCTTCTCTATCACTAAGTTTTAAAAACTCCTCCCATTGTTCCATATACAATGATGAATTATATAGACTATATAAATTATCTGAAATACTTCGCGTTGTAGAATAAGTCATACTTAATGTAGAAATAATAGCAAATGCTGTACCAATCAAAATATTTCCTTGGTATGCTTCTTTTATAGCACTAAACATTACCAATCCACTAAATATCTCCTGAATTATCATTAATAACATATTTAAGTTAAACCGCTTTTTACTAAGATGTACTTCATCTTTTATAAAACTATTAGTTAACCGTCTATATTTCTCCAAAAAATAATTTTTTAAATTTAATACCTTTATTTCTTTAAAACCTGTATCATGTGTCAACAAAAAAGTATAATACCAAATTTTTCTTTCTTTCTCGCTTCGCTCATACATCATCTTAAATTCTTTATGAGCAATTTTTAAGTAAAAATATATCTGTACTAAACTATATATTAATATAAAGATTGCTATGGACAATTTCCATATTAATAGCACAGATATAGCACTACATAAAATAATGATCGAAGCTCCTATCTGTAATATGGACTCAAGAACCTCAACAGGTTTTGTTTTTATCTCATCTTCAATGCGTGTTATTTTTTCGTATATTTCTGAATCTTCTAATTGTTCCAACGTTAGCTGACCAGATATATTCATTAATTGTTCTGTCATAGCATATCCTATTTTAATCCTTAATTTACCGCTAAAATATCCGCATATATTTGAAATACTTGTTATGAAAAGCATAATCGCAATATATCCGCCAACTAGAAAGATTAATTCATCTACGCTCTTTTCTTCTGTTTGTAGTACGTTAAATATATAACTTGTCATTTGAATTGTAATAACGGGTGCAATTCCGGATAATATCGTAAAAAAATTACTAAACCCATATCAAAACTATCTATTTTAAATAAAGTTTTTAATGTAAACACTAACGTTTTTATTATTTTCATAATACTTTTCTTTCTTAAATCAATATAATAAAATAGGCTATTACAAAATACCTATATTCATATATAAAACATAATATTTTATAATAGCCTTTAATGTCTGACACTATTAACTTCTTCTGTCAGCTTGTCTCGCAGTCGTTAAGTTACCATTTGATAAAATGATTCCGCATATACAACCACAATTCGCACATGTATCATGATCTGATCTTCCTGTCAAGAATGTGCCATCATTATTACACATACATGCTCTTGGTTGAGCTGTACTTGATGGTGTTCTTCCTACAAATTTCATATTATCACCTCCTCGTAATTAATTATCTATATAAGATTCATATTATCTAACTGATCCAAATAATCTGGATCAGTTTCAAGTATAGTATGATATCTCATAAGATCATTCTCAATATGCATCCTTTCTTGTATACACTCTATATTTCTATAACTCGGATGGATTTTTTCTTTATCATACATATTCATATAACACAGACTACACAAATTAACCGCCCAACATTCACGACATTTAGGTATAGAGCTGTTTATATAATCTTCAATATAGTTTTTGTGAATCTTTTCAACATTGAATCCTTCCCAAATGTTCCCAAGAAATGGTATTGTTCCGACACGTTCACAGGGAAGGATATCCCCATCTATTGTAATGAATGCCTTTCTACTTCCTGGCACACAACAACCATTCATCCAATAATCTTCCACAGGTTCTTTTGTCAAAGTTCTTCTATGTATCCTTAAAAGTCCCTGTACAAACGTCGGCTCAGAAAATAATTTTTCACCTTCTAATGTACACTCTTTACTCCATCTATCTAATGGATCATATACTTGCATTTTGCGCTTTTCCTCTTCATCTGATTGGGGAAGTCTATATTCTTCTTCAACGACTCCATAATCAACTGTAGAGCAAGTAACTGCAATATGTTCTCCAAACCAATCACACGATTCTAAAAACTCCTGAATACGCGTATATTTTTTTTCATAATCTGGTGGAGAAGTAACTATATTAATCCCAATATTAGGTATCTTCCCAGCTTCTGTATAAGTTTTTGAAAATATTTCTATACCCTGTATAGTCTTTTTAAAACTACCCGTTCCATCCACTAATATTCTATTTTCATCGTGAATATCTTGTGGACCATCTAAACTAAATACTATATTAACATTATGTGCCACAAAAAAATCTGCCATTTCTTTATTTAAAAGGCAACCATTGCTTGTTAAGGAAAAAATAAGTTCTTTTCCCTCAAATTTCTCTTCAGAATATAGAATTACACATTTTATTATATCGTATTTAATTAATGGTTCTCCTCCATAAAATCCTATACGTATAGATTTTTCATTACTTGAATGTTCCTTCAAAAAATCAACTGCTCTTTTTGCCGTATCTAAATTCATATCTCTTTTACCAAATTCTCTAAAATTAGGATGAGATGGATGATAAATACAATATTTACACCTCAAATTGCACTTTTCTGTCACTTCTAACGTTATGCTTGAAACAGAATTTTGTAACATCTGTTCGATATTGACTGTAGCATTATTAATAAATGTTTCCGGTGTCTTTGCCATTAAAATGTTTTCTTTTTTAATATAATAGAAGATTTCTTCCATTATATCGCACAATTTTTCTTCTGAAAAAGGATTATCAATTATATCAGTTAGTTTTTTGTTTTTAAACAACAAATTCAAAACAATATACATATCTTTTTGAATAATTGCCACTTTCCCAGTTCCCGTGTCATAAAAATAATAATTTTTTTCTGTTTTAAAAGTTTTACCTAATCTTCCAAAAGAGTATTCCCCTTTTAGTTTTTCAATTTTTTTTGATACTCATTTAGTTTTTTACATATCATATTTTTTCTCCATTTTCTTCTCGACTAACTATTAGTTTTTTAAATTTTATCACTTTCAAACAAAAAATAAATAATTTATGTTTAAAATGCACTTTTTTTGCCCTATTTAGAATAGACTATTCTTCGTATTACTAAAATTAAATAGTTTTTTCAAAACACTTTACTATGTGCCACTTTAAGGTATTAAATAAAAATCCTTTGTGAATTACATATTTTTTATCTTTCATCACCTTTCTTAATTTGTCTTTTTTATATCATCCAATTACAATATTCGTCATTAAACTTTCACAACTTGGCACACTTCTGCGATTTACAGGGAAATCTACCCATGTTAAAATGATACTGTCAAAATTATATGTAGCGAAAACGCAGCTTTCCAGGGAATGCCTCTTCTCTGGTGCAAGCTGCGTTTTTTAGTGCATGGAAAGGAGTATCACAACTAAATATGGAATAAGCGTTCCTCCGTATTGACCGGACTGAAGCTTTTATGAGGCAGGAAAACTATAAGCCAGGGCAAAGTGAAAGATCTCACTTTGCCCTCTTTTTATGAAGGAGGTTCATTTACTTGAAAAACCATGTACACAAAGAAGCCCCACCGGGCATGAAACATCATCGGAACTATGGAAAATATCTCTATACTGCCTTCCTTGTCTTCACTCTGATTGCCTGTAATGTACAACCAGTTATGGCTGCTACCATCTGGGACAAAGCTTCAGAAATCATGAAAGACGTATATAACCAGATTATCCTGATTTCCACCATTGCGGCTGTTGTAACTGCATCGGTTGCTTTGCTTTTGATGAATTTTTCCAAATCCGGAAAAACCGTGGATGAATCCAGGGCATGGCTCAAACGAATCATCATTACATGGGCGATTCTCAATGGTCTGGGATTTATCATGGCTTACATCACTCCGTTCTTTGCCGGCGGTCAGTGGAATGGATAATGCAGATAAGGAGGTGGCTCTGTCATGGGAATACTTGACGGAATTGTAGAATGGATTGCCGAACAGGTCATGAACATTCTGGATTTGATTACTACTTCTGTTCTGGGTGCACTGGGATGTTCCATGGATACTTTTCTCCGGTATTTTCCAGCAGCGGAAACAATGTACCAGATTTTTCTGGCACTGGCTATCGGACTCATCCTTTTAAACTGGGTTTGGCAGCTTTTTAAGAATTATTTTATGGGGACAGGGATTGACGCTGAAGATCCAATCAAATTATCACTGCGGACTTTTATGTTCCTTTTCCTGACATTCTATGCCAAGGACATCGTGGATCTTCTATTGAATATTGCAGGAACCCCGTATAGCTGGATTCTGACTGAAGATCTTCCACCGCTGGAATTTGCCAAATTCAATTCTGTGATCACAGTAATCCTGGGGGTATGTGCCAACGGTGCTGTTGCCATTGTTGCCCTCATACTGGTACTGATCCTTGCCTGGAATTACATCAAGCTGCTTTTTGAAGCTGCGGAACGTTACATACTACTTGGAGTTCTGGTCTACACCGCACCTGTTGCGTTTTCCACGGGTGCTTCCCAAGCTACCGGAAATGTTTTTAAGAGCTGGTGCCGTATGCTCGGCGGACAGTTCTTTTTGCTTTTAATGAACGCCTGGTGTTTGCGGCTGTTTACTTCCATGGTCGGAACATTCCTTGCAAACCCTTTATCACTCTAGGAAGGAGGAGATTATGAAATATAAGAAAACACTGCTCTGCAGCCTGCTATTGATTTCTTGTCTGATTCTTGTAACTTCCATGCCGGTCTTTGCCGCTGAACTTACAGAAGCAGAGGTACAGCAAGCTGTGGATGCACAGGGAAAAGAAACGGTCACCGGTAATGTCTTTATCTGGTTTCTGTGTGCCATTGCTTTTTTGAAGGTTTCTCAAAAGATTGACAGCTTTATGGCAAGTCTGGGGGTCAATGTTGGAAATACTGGTGGAAATATGATGGCTGAACTTTTAATCGCCGGAAGAGGTCTTGCAAGTTCCTTTCGAGGGCATGGAGGTGGAAGCCATAGTAGTTCCCATTCTTCCTCTCCCGGAAGTGCTGCAGTACAAAGTTCTTTCCTTTCCGGAGGATTAGCCGGAGCCGTTGGAAGGCAGACAGAGCGTTCTGCGGTAAATGCAGCCACCGGATATACCGAAGGACCAAGTATCGGAAATGCACTCTATCAGTCTTCCCTTGAAAAGGGCGGAGATTTTGCCAATAACGTTATCAGCAATATTGCTCAAGGAAACTATGGTCAAGTTGGCTCGATCAAAGGTGATGGAGCTGTTTCTGCATTTCAATCCTACATGGGAATTCAAAATGAAGATAAAACGGATCATTCCTATACCAATGTTGAGATTGGTGGCGGCAGGATAACAGGAGTTGAGTCCGGTTCCAATGGGGACAGCCGGGAATTTGCTATGTACCATGCCGATCAATATACGGCTCCTACCCAGGGAACCTATGAAACTGTTCAATCTGTAGACGGAGCTACCTGGTACAAACAGTATGCTGAAAATACGGTATCCAAAATTCCTTATGATGCTGGCGATGGAAAGATAGCCTACAACGAATCCATTGTCCAAAAAGCTTCCCCCTACTCCTCCAAGAAAGGATCGGATTTAGTGATGGATACAGAACGCTCTGGACTTGACGAAGCAATGGATGTAGGCTCCAGTACCATTTCTCATCTAAAGTCCTTAAAAACAGCAGCCACTTTCTCCAAAGCAGGATATGGTGCAGCCCTTGGCGGGCCTTTTTCAGCAGCGATTGGCGCAGTCATAGCCAACCGGAATCAGTTCGCTAAAATTCTCCTTGTTATTCTCGCCATACTGCTGCTTCCGGTTTTATTTATTGTGATGCTCCCTGGTCTGATCTTTGGAAGTCTGACCGAACAAAGCGATGTGCTAAACAGCAACTCTATGATCAGTGAAAACATCCGTGCTTCCCGTGATGCCATCGTTGAAGTGTTAGAAGAAAGCCATGAAGACATTCTGGCAGAGATCCATGCAGCAATTTCCCGTCTTCCACAAGGAGATACTGCATCCATCAATGATCCCTATACATACAGCATCTCCGTCAATGCCAATCTGCTGATTTCACAATTTTGTGCCAGCCAGGATGACTATAAAAACATCAACCTAAACCAATTAAAGAAACTCATCCGTGAAAACAAAGAAGGACTTTTTTCTTATGATGTAGCAACCGAAACAGTTACCATGGAAGTTACCGTTGATGGCGGTGCAGAAGGAGAAGCCGGCACAGAACAGGGACAGGCACAAACACAGACGGTTACTTTTACGAAACACACCTATACCGTTGTTTATGCTGGGGATTCCTATTTTGCAGACCATGTATTCCATCTTACAGACAAGCAGAAAGAACTTGCCAAAAACTATGCAGAAAATCTGACTGCTTTCTTTGGAACTGCTTCTTCCGGCATAGTAGCTGCTATCAATCTTAGTGATGAGGTATTGTCCTACCGCCCTGCTGTAGAAAGAGCCGCTGCGAAATATGGTATGAGTGATTATGTGGATTTAATTCTGGCAGTCATGATGCAGGAATCTGGCGGACGAGGGCTGGATGTTATGCAAGCAGCGGAAGGTGGATTTAATACCCGGCTATCCCCATGTGCCAAATGGGATTACAGATCCTGAATACTCCATTGAATGTGGTATTCAGGAATTAAAATATGCCCTCGACAAAGCCGGCTGTACCGGACCTACGGACTTAGACCGGATTAAACTGGCTCTTCAGGGTTACAACTACGGTTCTGCATACATTGACTGGGCAATGGAGCGTGACGGTGGATATACCAAAGAAAATGCGATTGCCTACTCTGATATGATGTGTGCAAGACCAAGCTGGCCTTATGACCGGTATGGTGATAAAGAATATGTGGAGCATGTCCTTCGGTATTACCAAATTACTGCCAGTGGCGGCAGCTATCCCGCAAACGGCATGCAAATTCCACACTATCTCCAGACAGACTATGGAAATATCCCCTATGGCGGTGGTTCCATCGCCAGCAGCGGATGCGGTCCGACAAGCTTTGCTATGATTGCCAGTTATCTTACAGGCACTACCATTACACCTATTGACGCAATATCCTGGTGCGGAAATTCCTATTACAAACCAGGAGTCGGCACTTACTGGTCTTATTTCCAGGCAGCGTCCGATCATTTTGGGTGTGGGGCTGTCACACAGACCAGTGATCCCAACCAGGTACTTCAGGCTTTATCTGAAGGTCATCCGGTCATCAGTTCCCAAAGAGCTGGGCTTTTTACCAGTGGCGGACATTTTATTGTCCTTCGTGGTGTAACGGCTGGAGGTAAAGTATTAGTCAATGATCCCAATGACAGTTCCTCCAAAAACTACATCAACCGTGAATTCGATATGATGACGGAAGTGCATGCAACCGCAAATGCCTATTGGATCTTCGCTAAAAAATAAAGGAGACACTTATGAACAGAAAAAAAGCAATTCTGGCTATCTTTATGATGGCCTTTTTAATTATCATCGGATTTGTCTTTCCCTCCATCTGGAAATCCCAAAAAGGAAACAAAAAATCCGAGACAGAAAATACTCAACACGATAATAATGAAAATACTGAGACAGAACAAGCAGAAAATAACGAATCCATAAGCTTTCAGGATTTTGAAGCTTTGGAAGACTTTTTCTCCAAGGAACAGGTGAAACTTTTTCAGGAAGAACTGACCTCCTATCTTAAAAACGTAAAACAGATGTCTCTAACTTCCATCCGTTTCCTTGCTGATGATACTACCTATCCCAATGCTTCTGATATTAATTTTTTGTTACCAGCTTCCGGTATAAGT
>ENA-OQIF01000690-OQIF01000690.1-human-gut-metagenome-genome-assembly--contig:-NODE-690-length-10759-cov-3.104966_pt1 | contig 10759 bp, 9 predicted proteins | sample MGYA00242574_ERZ504738 | MGnify/ENA primary metagenome ERZ504738 (study PRJEB26092, sample SAMD00036437) | human gut metagenome | host: Homo sapiens | study: EMG produced TPA metagenomics assembly of...
TCTGCTCCCCACTCGAATCTCAACTCGGAGGAACGCATGAACATCAATTCCACCGCACGAGCCCGCCTCTACGCCCTCACCGCCGTGGCCTGCGCCATCTGGCTCTTCCAGAACTGCGTGGAGGCCAATGCCAGTGGAGATCTCCTCAGCTGGTCGAACATCATCCTCAGCATCTGCCTCATCATCGTCACCGGGTACTGCGCAGTCAATGCGGTGCTCGGCTGGAACACGAAATCCGCAGACACCGAAGACCCCTCCAAGTAGACCCCCATCGCGCACGCGGAGCGGCACGGCGAGCGACGCATTCGCACCACTCTCACCTGCGCGGCGACCGCACGCACGGACTGCCGCACAATCAGGTCCGCCGACACCAGTCCCACGCCATGCTGTGAGTTCGGGTAACCCGGCTCGGCCTCCTCCCCCATGAGGAACAGCGCCTCCTTCATGGCCATCGTGCCCAGGTCGTCGAAATCCTGCCTCACCGTGGTCAGCGGCGGGTACAGATTGCTCATGCCGGGCATGTCGTCGAAGCCGGTCACGCTCATATCGTCGGGCACACGCACGCCATGCTCGAGCAATGCGCGGATCACACCGATCGCCATGACGTCGTTCGAGCATACCGCGCAAGTGGGCAGGCGGCCGCCGTTCGAACCGATGTTGTCGAGAATATGGTTCATACGCCGGTAGGCGTCGGCGGATTCCCAATCATCGCCGCACTGCACCGTCACCGAATTCACGGTGTTCTGCGCACACAGCTTGTTCCATGCCATCAGGCGCGTGCTGGCGTCGCGCCACTGCCCCGGCCCCGCGAAGAACAGCACGTTGCGGTGCCCGTGCTTGCGTATGAGTCGCATCACCGACGCCATGCCGGCCCACTGGTCTATGCCCACCAACGAAACACGCCTGCGCTGGCGTGCGTTGAACATGTGCAAGCCCTCGCTCACACTCACACCGCCGTGCGACGAGGTGATGATCACGCACGGCTGGCTCACTTGCGACTTGCAGGCCACCTTGAACATCTCGTCGGTGGGCGTCAGGAAGATGAACGCGTCGACGCCCTGCTGCATGAACATGCCGCACAAATCGTCGAATTCCTGCTGTGTGCACTCGGCCTCATGCACCATGGCCACCGAAACGAACATACCATGAGCGCGGGCAGTCGCCTCAATGGACGCCAATGCGCTCACCGGGCCGTAGAAACGCTGGCCACCGGCGATCATGCCAACCGTGCGCGTGCGGTTCGACGCCAGTGAGCGCGCGGAATTGCTGGGGTGATAGCCGAGTTCGGCAATGGCATGCTCCACCTTCGCGCGAGTCGCCTCCGCCACGTTGGGGGAATGGTTGATCACGCGTGACACGGTCTGGTGGCTCACGCCGGCGAGTTTCGCCACCTCGAAAATGGAGGGCCGCTTCGCTCCCCTATGCCCCGCCATCGCCACCTCCGCTCGCGAACACATCACCAACTGTATTCAAGAGATTCTATGATGTACCGTAACCCAGCGGACATCGAGGCGATAAGGGGAATCATGACCGACAGCACTCAGGAAACCACCGCAAACAGCACATGGAGCCGTATGCTCGCCGGCAACCGACGCTTCGCCGAAGGCAACGCGGAGCACCCGTGGCGAGACAAGGAGACACGTGAGTCGCTCATCGACACGCAGAACCCCGATGCCGCCGTGCTGAGCTGCTCGGATTCGCGCGTGCCTCCCGAGATCATCTTCGATGCGGGTCTCGGTGACATGTTCACGGTGCGCACCGCCGGCGAGATGCTCGACCAGGCCGTGCTGCAGACGCTCGAATATGCGGTCTCGTCGCTGCACGTGAGTCTGCTCGTCGTGCTCTCTCACCAGCATTGCGCCGCAGTCGCGCAGGCGGAGAAGGAACTCGATGCACTCACCGAGCACCTCACCCACGAAATCACCGACGCGCAGGAGAGGGAACGGATCATGGAGGATCTCGACGAGGTGATCGCATCATCGTCGAGCGAATTCCTGAAGAACATAGGCATCTCCGTATGGCAGGCCCGCATGGCCGGCCTTGATTCGCGTGACGACTACGAGCAGGTGCACATTGCGCACACAATCGAGCAACTCGTCACGAGTTCCGAGATGATTCGCGACGCGCTCGCCCACGAACGGCTCATGATTGTGGGAGCCCGCTACCGTCTCGACACGGGCCTGGTGGAGGTGCTGAGCTTCTGACTCACTGAAAAGGGAATAAGCTGATGGAAGCCTGCCATTGCCGCGCCAGCCTACGTATCTTCGATTGTTAGGTGGGCGCCTAGAGCAACATACGCAACCCAGCCCCTTTTATTAGACAACCATTCGAGCATTTGTTTGATAAAAAGGCTTTTTGCAGTCGATACGCTAAAGAGCCCCACCTAACAATCGAAAATAGCGGCTGCCGTACCAGAATGCGTCATTCGCTCGTAATCTCTTCACATTGGCGAACACATTGGCGTGCCAATGACATACGCTTGAGGCTATGTCACTTGGTTTGAACATTCTGCTCATTTTCGTCTTCCTGCTGCTTGGTTCCGTGTTCGCCGGCACCGAGCTCGCGCTCGTCTCGCTGCGCGGTTCGCAGATCGACCAGATGGAACAGGAGGACGCCCGAGGCAAGCGCGTGGCGAAGATCGCCCGTGACCCGAACACGTTCCTGTCCACCGTGCAGATCGGCGTCACGCTCTCCGGCTTCCTCTCCGCCTCCTTCGGCGAATCGTCGATCTCGCCGTTCATCGTACCGGTGGTGGAAGGCTGGGGCGTGCCAAGCAATGTGGCCGCACCGCTCACAACCATTGTGCTCACGCTCGTCATTTCATACTGCTCGATTGTGATCTCCGAGATGGTGCCGAAGCGCATCGCCATGCAGCGCAATGAACAGATCGCCCGCGCCGTCGTGCCGGCGATCAGCGCATTTGCGAAGGTGTGCCGGCCGATCATCTGGCTCATTGGCAAGAACACGAATGGCATTGTGCGACTACTCGGCTTCGACCCGAACGAGACGGAGTCCGAGGTCTCGGACGAGGAGCTGCGCGTGCTGGTGAGCTCGAACACGAATCTTACCAAAGACGAACGCACGATTCTCGACGACGTGTTCGACGCCTCGGAGACCATTGTCGCCGAGGTCATGCGCCCGCGTGCCGACGTGGTCTTCCTCGACGGCGACACCCCGCTGGCGGACGCCGCGGCCCAGGTGCGCGAGCTGCCGTACTCGCGTTACCCGGTGATTGGCAAATCGTTCGACGACGTACTCGGATTCGTGCATGTGCGCGACCTGCTCGACGTTCGCGACCCGAATGCGAAGACGGTGGCCGATGTCACGCGCGAGGGCATTTCACTGCCGGGCACGTCGAAACTGCTACCGAGCTTGTCGCTGCTGCGCAAACGCGGCATTCATCTGGCTGTGGTGATTGATGAATACGGCGGCACCGACGGCATTGTCACGCTTGAAGACATGACCGAGGAGCTCGTCGGCGACATTCGCGACGAGTATGACCTGCCGGAGGACACCCCGAAAGACAAGCTGCCCACCGACGTGTTCGTGGACGGCGTCGCCACCATCGACGGCGGCATGACCATCGAGGATTTCGCCGATCTCACCGGCATCGAACTCGAGGACGGCCCGTATGAGACGGTCGCCGGCTACTTCCTCGCGCATTCCGGCAAGATGGGCGAGGTGGGTGACCACCTCGTGGTGGATGACGCGTATACGATGACGATCACGAAGGTGGACGGCCGCCGCATCGAGACGATCGAGGTGCGCAAGGGCACGGCGAACGGCGGCACGGAGGTCTCAGACGACCAGCAGGCCAACGACCCGGAGCATTCCGACAAGTAGACAGCCGTCGTGAGAGCTAGGTCACATTAGGCTATCAGCTCATGCTCATGTGTTGCCGGGTTCACGTACGTAAGCTCGAATAAGAGCCTGCAGAACGTAGGCGATTTCGTGAAAGGACGTGCATATGGCATTGTCATTCATTATTCCAGGCCTCGACGAGGTGGCTTCGGAGAAGATCATCGGCATTCTCCAGGAGCGTCTGAGCCAGGAGCAGGAAGCAGCGCTTGTGCTCAAGCATGCGCATTGGAATGTGGCCGGCCCCAACTTCATCGCCGTGCACGAGATGCTCGACCCGCAGGTCGACGAGGTGCTCGCGATGGCCGACGAGACGGCTGAGCGCATCGCCGCACTGGGCGGCTCGCCAAGCGGCCGTCCGGACGACATCGTGCGCTACCGCACGTGGGACAAGTTCGAGCTTGAGGGGCGCCAGAACACACTCGACTACCTGCGCGCGCTCGACAAGTACTACGATTCGTTCATCAAGGCCGACCGCACCGCGATCAAGGAGCTCGACGACCTCGATGTGATCAGCTCGAACATCGTGCAGGATCACGTGCTCAAGCTTGAGCAGTTCCAGTGGTTCATGCGCTCGTTCCTCATCGACTGAGCGCTTCGTCCCCATGCAATGTGGCCTCCACTCATTCGTGAGTGGAGGCCACATTCATTATTCATTGCGGCATATTCATCCCGCGAAAATCGACGGCGAACAGACCCATTCGGCATAGACAGGGGAACTGCCTTATAATCACGTAGGAAACCATGCAGCCTTCCGTGGAGGAATCCGTGAACACACGCACACGCAAATCCCCGCAACAGCGTGAGGAGGAGATTCTCCGCGCCACCGTCAAACTCATCTCCCAACGGGGCTACAACGGCATCTCCCTGCGAGATGTCGCATCCGAAGTGGGAATGACCCAGCAGGGCGTACTGCATTACGTGGGCAACAAGGCCGGATTGGCTGCGATGGTGATGAAGGAGTTCTACGACCCCACAAGCATGCCAGGGGACTTCCTTGCGAGCGGGCTGCCAGGCAGCGACCGGGATGCGCCGCACTTCCCCGCCTACTTGCGCTATGTGGTGAGAGAGAACGCCAAGCGCCGCGATCTGGTGCAGATGTTCGCCATTCTGCAGGCCGAGTCCATTGACCCGGATCACCCGGCCCACGACTATTTCGAGCACAGACCTGCAATCATCTGGCAGACGCTCAGCAACTACCAATGGAAACTTCCACCGCAGATCGGCACTTGGGAGAACTTCAAGCCACTGCACCGCATGGCCCTCGAAGCAATGGACGGCATCCAATTGCGATGGCTGCGTTCCGACCCGATTGACCTGTACGACGAATGGATCGCCTTCGAACGCATACTGTTCCCCTCGCCCGTTTGGGACAACTACCGGTAAGTACCGATCGGGCCATGCGGCATACGCGTATCATCACACCACATGGCTCGACCCCTACCGCACGCTTTTGATCAGCATGATGAAGAGTGACGCGAATGCGGCGAATCCAATGGCCACCGGGAAGACCACCGTATAACCGCCGGTCGCGGCCACAACGGCCGAAGTGACGATCGGCCCGACCATCTGCCCCAGCGTCGTTGCGATGTTGAGAATGCCCAGATCCTTCCCCGCCTCCTCTTTGTTGGGAAGCACATCGACGTTCAGAGCTTGGTCGACGGCACCATACAGGCCATAACCGAATCCGGAGAACCCTGCGAACAGGATCATGGACAACGGGCTGTGCAGAATCCAAGGCAGCACAAAACCAACCGCCATCAGCACACTCGCAAGAACGATCATGATCTTGCGTTTGCCGATCCTGTCGGAAATGGGGCCACCGGCAAGCGAGGACACCAGGCCCACAATCATCGAGACCATCGACATCACGGCGATTGTGTTACCCGCCTGCTGCGCTGACTGTCCGACGTAATCCTCAAGCACATACAGTTGGTAATTGAGTATCATGTAGTACGCGAAGATGAACAGGGAACGCCCCACGAACGCCAGCCAGAAATCACGGGCGCCTTTGGTGGGGGGGATGAAGGATTTGAGCATATCCCCGAAACCGTTGGACGTCTTTGCCAGATGCTTCGAACTCGGCTCCTTTGGCCAGACCAGCACCGTGCAGATTCCTGCCAGCCCCATCAGAGTGCCGCTGAGCAGGAATCCGGGGATCTGATTGGAGAGGAACCTCGACCCCAGCATCTGCCCGAGAGCGCTGCCCACCGCGGTACCACCGGCAAGGAACGCAGACATCGTGCCACGCATATTGGCCGGCACTCGGTCGGACAGGGTCGCAATGACCGGCGCGATCATCATGTTCAGGCCAATCATGCATACGCAGTAGCTGATGCCGATCAGCCATACATTGTCAAGGAAACCGACCAGTGCAAGCGATACGCCGCCGACAATGCCGCCAGAAATGACCCAGGGGGTGCGCCGGCCGAATCTCGAGCGAGTGTGGTCCGACAAATTGCCCACAACGAGATTGGACAGCAGCGAGATGAACGCCGTGCATGCATTGATGACGCCGAATGCAGCAGTCGCCGCATCCGCTCCCATCACGTCGCGCAAGCGCTGAGGCAACAGGACGGCCGCGACCATGAACAAGCCCGAGCACCACAACAGGGGGAAACACCAGGAACGATGCGAGCAGACGTATTCTATCGCTCCGACTGAGCGCAGACGACGTTTGCTCCAATGAAACAGTTGACATCTCTATCTCCTTTGATAGTAGAACCAAACTGGAACTGGAAGGGTTGCGTAAAACACATTTAACTACCACCTAATAGTTAAATGTGTTTCACAATATACACCGAGCCAAAGAAGCTGCGAAATCAGTTAAGTTGTCTATACAACGCAGATGGATTCATCATTTGCGGAGGAAGATGAGACCCGGTACGATACTTCTTATATCTACCATAAAGTAGATAATCTGGACATATACGACGCTTGCGGTAGGGGCAATGCCGCCCCACCGTTCACCTTGCACAACACATAGCGGAACCAAGGAGAGACACATGGCCCGCGCATACACCGACCCCATTCTGTTCGGCGCAGCATACTATGATGAATACATCCCGCGCGATCTGGATCGCATTGACACCGACATGGAGATGATGACCCGAGCGGGCATCAACGTCATTCGCATCGGCGAATCCACGTGGTCCACATGCGAACCCCAGCCCGGGCATTTCGACTGGACGCACATCGACCGCGCGCTCGACGCGGCGACCAACGCCGGAATCAACGTGATTGTGGGAACCCCGACCTATGCGGTACCCACATGGCTCGTCGCCATGTATCCGGACGTCCTTGCCACCACACCGGCCGGGGAACCCCACTACGGGGCGCGGCAAATCATGAACATCGTCAACCCGGCCTACCGCCTTTACGGCGAGAGGGTGATCCGATCCCTCATCTCCCACGTGGCACAGCAGCCTTGCGTCATCGGCTATCAGGTAGACAATGAGACGAAATACTACGATTCCGTCTCCCACGACATGCAGGTGATGTTCATCAAACAACTACGCCACGAATTCAAGAACGACCTCGAGGCATTGAACGAGGCGTACGGCTTGGATTACTGGTCGAATCGGATCAATGCGTGGGAGGACTTCCCGGATCTCACCGGTTCGATCAACGAGTCGTTGCGCGCGCGATTCGACAGGTTCCGCCGCGATCAAGTGGCGGAGTATCTTGCATGGCAGGCGAGCATTATTCGGGAGTATATGCGCGACGACCAGTTCATCACTCATAATTTCGATTACGAATGGCGCGGTCATTCCTATGGGTTACAGCCTGCGGTCGACCATTTCCGTGCCGCCCGCGCACTCGACATCTGCGGCGTCGACATCTACCATCCGAGCGAGGATGCACTCACCGGCAAGGAGATCGCATTCGGCGGCGACATGGCACGTTCGGCAGGCGGCGGCAATTACCTGGTGCTCGAAACGCAGGCACAGGGTCAGCATGGTTGGCTGCCGTACCCAGGCCAATTGCGCCTTCAAGCCTACAGTCATCTCGCATCCGGTGCGGATGGAATCATGTACTGGCATTGGCATTCAATTCACAATTCGTTCGAAACGTATTGGCGCGGACTGCTGTCGCACGATTTCGAGAGCAATCCCACCTACGAGGAGGCCGGGAGGTTTGGACGCGAGATCGGCGACCCGCGTATCGGAGACACGCTCAGTCATCTGTCAAAAACGCAATGCGGTGGCAATCCTCGCCAGCAACGAGTCGCTCACCGCGCTGTCCTGGTTCCACATCGAAACGGGATTCCCCATGGGCGGCACGCTCACATACAACGACGTGTTGCGATCCATATACGATGCATTGTTCGAGCTCAATGTGGAGGTCGATTTCCTGCCCGCAGATGCGAGCGCAGACCAACTCGCCGGTTACTCCCTGGTGATCGCACCCGCATTGTATACCACGGATCAGCAGACCATCGACCGATTGGCGCGGTATGTTAAGAATGGCGGTCATCTGCTCGCCACCATGCGGTCATTCGTTGCGGACGAGAACGTGAAAGTGTGGCACGACAAGGCACCGCATCATCTTGTCGACATATTTGGCATGACCTACAACCAGTTCACTCGTCCGATGGGTGTATCGCTCAAATGCCCCGACACTTTGGCCGACCTCGCCGGCGCGTCTGCAAACGACTTCATCGAGATGCTCTCCCCGGCTCCGGAAACCCACGTACTCGCTTGGTACGACCATTATGCCTGGGATTCATATGCGGCGATCACCAGACATGCATTCGGTTCCGGAGATGCGCAGTGGGTGGGCACGCAGCTTCAGGCGGATGCATGGCGCACCGTGCTTGCAGAGGCCCTGTCCAACGCCGGCGTGCACACCCCCGGCATGGAACTGGCCGGCACAGTCTGCGTGCGGAGCGGAACCAACACGGCAGGCGATACCGTTACCTACCTGCTCAACTATTCAGGGTCGCCCATCACCTTCCGGGCACCCGCCTCGGGAACGTTCCTGCTGGGACATCCCACAGACGACGGAGAGCAGGCCGTCACCGCCGAAACTCCGGTGACCGTGGGCGATGCCGTCACATTGCCGCGTTGGGGAGTGGACATCATTGTCGGCCGGCAACCCACAATGAATTGAATCTGCCTCCGCTCGACCGAATCCGATGCGTCGAGCAGACGGGAGCGATCGATATGGTTGCGCCACCGGCCTTTGGGCCGGTGGCGCAACCATATCGGCAACACGTGTGCGACGACGATCCACGATCACTCCGTGAACACCAGAGTACTCAAGGTGCGTGCCGGCAACGGCACATCCGCCACAAGCAGGCCGCCCATGCGAATGTTCACCGGGATATCGCGCTCCGCCTGATTAAGGAGGACGACGCCGATTGAGCCATCTGCGTTGCGGGCCGAGACCGCCTCGATATCACGCGAATACGTGCTTGTGCCGAGAACCACCGCATTCGGTTTGATGGCCTGTGCAATCTCGCGAATATACCGGTAGCTGATGGTCAGCGTATACCGTCCGTCGTCTTCGGCGACGATCGGCGCGGCGAAACCCCCTGGGGTATGACGGGGACCACCCTGCCTGTCGACGATCATGTTCCAGTCGATCCACCGCTGCATTCCATGGTTCAGGTCGCCGATGATGTCGTGGGCATAGGCCGTCGCATCATTGAAGTCCATCTCGTTCGGAGTGGTCGTCTGCACCATGGTCTTGTAGTCGCCATCGGGCAGCGCCTCGATCTGTTCATCGGTCATATCGAGCATGGTCACCTTGCCGGGTATATGCAGCCCACAGCTTTCGGAATGCATCAGCACCTTGTCGGGATACTTGCCTCGCAACATCGACAGCGCCTCGAAATGGTCGCCGGAGTACCAGTGATAAGCGAAACCGCCAACCTCCTTCGCCGCCTCCGGGTCGCTCATGAACTCGTCGATGTGTTCGATTGCACGTTCCTTGTTATGATCCCAGATGAAGATCTTCACGGCATCGGTCAGACCGGCCTCCTCCATTGCCGGGTAGAGATGGTGCTTCAGGAATTCGCGCTCCTGATCTCCGGTCCACAGGCAGCTATCCCAACTCGTGGCCGCAGCCGCCTCGTTCTGAATCGACAGCATCGTCACCGGAACACCTTCGGCCATATAGGCGCTGATGAATCTGACGAGGTACCGCGCCCACGACGAATAGTATTCCGGCTTGAGCCTTCCGCCGAAACAGCGCCCCGGCTTGCTCAGATCGATGACATCGCCCTCCTCGCCGCCGTACACCGAGGCGTCGTTCCGCGTCATCTCCGGGGGCGTCTTCCATTGCGCCGGAGGCGACCATGGGGAGAGCAACACATGAATGGGATGCCCCGCCATGGCCATCGCCTCTTTGAGCACCGGAAGAATGTACTGACGATCACGGTCAATCGAGAAGGTCTCCAATTCGGGATCGGCCAGAGGATCCTCAACGGCCTGGTACTCACTGAGCGAGTAATCACAGGAGTCGATGTGTACGCGGACGAACCAAGCGTCCATTCCAGCGGGACCGAACCATTGGGCCAAGGCCTCTTTGCGCGTCGCGGAGTCCATTTTGGAGAGCAGATAGCATGCCGACTCGGTGAGCGAGCAACCATAGCCCTCCATCATCTGGAACGTGTAGTCCGGGTAGATTCCCACCACATTCGATTCGACGATGTGCTCGGTGTTCATCGCCTCGTCCATGACCGAGAGCTCCGTCTGCTCGGTATGGGTTCGCCCGGCGGTCACATCGTAGTGCACAGTGGTCTTGAGCGCCTTCATCATGCCCTCCTTATGTGGCTCTTCTCAAGTTAGTGTGTAAGGGCCGTGCTTCATCATTGCTTGTGTGATAGAGAAATTGAATGAGGAAACACGGCCTGAACCCGAGTTTAGCGTGTTCGACCCCCAACGTTTCCTTGGTT
>ENA-OQIF01000692-OQIF01000692.1-human-gut-metagenome-genome-assembly--contig:-NODE-692-length-10710-cov-2.547482_pt1 | contig 10710 bp, 11 predicted proteins | sample MGYA00242574_ERZ504738 | MGnify/ENA primary metagenome ERZ504738 (study PRJEB26092, sample SAMD00036437) | human gut metagenome | host: Homo sapiens | study: EMG produced TPA metagenomics assembly of...
ACCGGTTTCAGCTGATGACTTCGCAGCCGCTGCTTTAATGGCCATTTCAAGGGCTGCAGGGCTGTCATATTTAGCCATCTTTCGTCCTTTCGCTAAGTCCTGCTTCGGAGAGCAAATCTTTATAGATTCGACTCGCCTTTTCTTCCTTATACTGCCCTTTTAATAGGTGTTCAAGCATGGCAAAGTTAAAATTTCGATTGGCATACCAGGCATCATGTAAAGCGTTTCCGATCAAAGAAAAATCTTCATTATCAAGCATTAGGTCAAAAATAGTGCGTTCGGGGCGAGTAACCGGAATGCCCTTTACGAACGCGACCTGGCTGCGGGAAACATTTCGTCTACCGAAGTTTGCAGCGCGATTTCTGGTGTTAAATCTTTTTGGCGAATACAACCGATACGTAGACAAATGAAAATCACCGACTTCTAGCAATGACGCCGCCGTAGAGCCCCCCACTACCACGCCATCCCAAGTCGATGTTTTCATGCGCTCATAGGTGAATTTTGCGGGATTAGTCAGTTTCCATACTGCTATTAGCTCATCCACATAAGTTACCCCCGCTCCCACCATGCGATAGGCGCCGCGCATAATTCTTTCAAGCCGCCCCGCCTTCACCGCGTCATGTAGCGCGTCCCGAGGTATCCCGGTACGCTCGGCTTGCGCAGTGGTGAATACCCCCTCAGATTCTGATAGCTGCGCAATAGATGCGACCCAATTTGAAACTTGCATGTTGCAATTGTAGGCTATTTCCCGACATTTGCAACAGGTTATCGCTATTTCTTGGAATTATTTACGAGGGCGAGGGTGGGGTTTAGCGTTTATCGGTAAATAACGGGCTAAGTAACCTTACGGTAAGAGGGCGACCATCATTCTGGAAAGCGCAAAGGCGGGCTCGGAGATTTTTCTCCGAGCCCGCCTTAAAGTTTTAGCGAACTGCTAATTCTTTTCAGTGTCCACAGCTGTTAGCTGCCATGACAGCTCCGAAAAGAACTACTTGGTATCGCTTTAGCTTTGCCGACGCCTGGCGGTCAAAGTACCCATACCGGCGATGGTTAATGCCAATGCCAGCAGGGACAATCCCAGGATGGGAGCACCGGTCTTTGGTAGACCCGAACCGGGCACTACATCTTTTGGACCAGGATTAGCCGACTTGATAGTCACCATAGTTTCAACCTGGGTGCTGCCGGGCTTCTTGCCTCCATCAGGTGCAGTGTAGTCAATCGAAATAGTGACCTTTTGACCAGTTACTATCTCGGTAGGCGTACCACTAATCACACAAGCGGAGCGTTTTTCGTCCCACTTAATGTTCAAACCTTTAGGCAGTCTCTCGGCTTTGCAGCTAGTAATCGTGGCTTTACCAGGATTATCTACCGGAACCACCACCGGGGTTAGCGGTTTATCTTTCTGCCCCTCGATATTGGGAATAACCGGGACGCTGGGCGCTAGCGCGCAACCGTTCTTATCGACTGCGGCGCCTTTTCGGGGTGTTAGCGCATTTGTCCTGTTTGTCAGCTACGCCGTCTCCGTCACCGTCTTTTGCAGGATCGGTAATAGTAACGGTGGTTTCACCACTTGCTTTCCCTCCAGGATGCTGATCGGTCTTATCTTGCGGAGTGTAATCGACAGTAATCGTAACTTTCCCGTCGGTTACCTCTTCAGTGGGGGTACCACTGATTACGCAGGCTTGTTTGCCCTCGTTCCATTCGATAGTTAGACCGGCAGGTAATCCCGTGGCCTGACAGGCGGTGACCTTGGTTTTACCGGGGTTCTTTACCGGCACATCAACCGGGTCGATCGCTTTGCCTTTTTCACCGGTAATCTTAGGTGCGTCCGGCAAGCTGGGAGCCACTGAGCATCCATTCTTGTCTACCTTGGCATCTTGGGGGGTTCCGGCGCATTTATCTTTATCGTCGGCAACACCGTCACCATCATCATCACCTGGTAGGGCAATCTTGAACTTGGCGGTCACCTTATCGGTAGTGCCATCCTTATAGGTGACTTTCACCGGGATCTCGGTGTTTCCTTGAGCTGGTTTATCCCAGGTAATAATCCCGGTCTTAGCATCAATGGACACTCCCGCAGGTGCGTCCTTACCCAGGGCAAACTTGGTTCCTGCCGGAGCCGCAGTTTTTTCGTCCTTATCTTTGGTGGTTACTTCATCAAAGAGCGGAGCCGCAGAAACCGCTGGCTTACCTACCTGACCATTAACATCAGCATAGGACGGATTCCAACGGTCAGCTAAGGTACAACCGAATTCGTCTACCTTATCTTTATCGGCAGCCGGAGTACCAGGACACAAATCGTCCCCAGCTTGCGGGTTCTCCGGATCAACCGGATCTGGCTTACCGTCACCGTCTTTATCGGTACGAACTTTAACGGTCACGGTAGCGTTATCTGCCGAGTTATCCGCATAGTTCACCTTTACCGGAACAGTAATTTCCTCACCATTCTTAGCAGTATCAGGAATATTCAACGTAACCTGCCCGGTCTTATCATCAACGCTTGCCCCTTGGGGAGCATTATCTCCGAGGACGTACCGAGCGGTGTTGGGAACGTTCTTATCTCCCGTTTGCGAGGCTTTAACGCTTTCACCTGGTTTCCCAGTTACTGCCGGGTATGCCGGGTTGTAACGATCAGCGTCAGTCAGGTTGTCTTTGATAGTTACGCTGGTCTTACCTTGAATATCGCCACCAGGGTGGTCGGCAGACTTATCTGCCGGTTCAAAGCTGACCGTGACGTTCACGTCCTTACCGGGATCAACTATCTCGGTGGAGGTACCGCTGATTACGCAGGCTGTCCCCTCTTTATTAAGAGCAATGGTAAGCCCCGCAGGAAGTCCCTCGGCCTTACAAGCAGTCAGCTTGCTCTTTCCGGGGTTATCTACCGGAACAGTTACCGAAGTAATCGGGGTGTCCTTTTCACCTACGATGGGGTTAATCTTACCTACCGTAGGCAGTACCGAGCAGCCGTCGTTGTCTACCTTTGCGCCTTTAGGAGTACCAGGACACTTGTCCTCACCAGCAACCGGGTTGCCCGGATCCTTCGGATCAGCAACCCCATCACCATCGTCATCCTTAGCCACAAAGACACTACCACTCTTCTTAACCGTACCAGCATCTTTAGCCCCATCAGCACGCTTAAAGCCAACAGTTAAATCCACCTGCTTATCAATACTCTTCGTAGGAGTACCACTAATAACACAAGCAGAAGACGCAGCATCGAACTTAACAGTCAAACCAACAGCCGTCAGCTCATCAGCCGAGCAAGACAAATCACTAGCCTTACCATCATTAGTAACCTTCACACTCACAGGAGAAATAGCCTTACCAACCATCCCCTTAACCGCGAAATCACCAACAACCGGAACTACCGCACAACCATCAGCATCAACCTTCGCGCCAGCAGGAGTACCAGCACACTTATCAGCAGCATCCGCGACACCATCACCATCATCATCGGCAGGTTTGATAACCGTCACCTTGGATGTATCCAAGGTCTTGTCCCCATCCTTAACAGTAACCGTAATCTCGGTACCAGGCGTGGCAGCGGAAGGAACAGAAACCTTGACACTACCGTCCTTCTCAACAGAGCAGGTCGCACCATTATCAGCAGAACATTTAACCGAGTCGGGCAACGCACCATTCTTCGCATCCTTTGGCAAAGTCACATCCGTACCCGGAGTTCCACTACCATCATCCCAAGCCGGGCAACCACTATTAGCAGACGAACCGGCAACACCAGCACACTTATCAGCAGCATCCGGAACACCATCACCATCAGAATCAGCGTTTGCATCTTGGACGGTAACCGGAGCTAGAATTATCCGCTCGTATGCGTCTTTCCCGCTTCCATATGTCATCTTGACCGGAATCAGGTAACTGCCTGGAGTTACGCTTCCTTTCTTCGGGTTCAGGGAAATTGTGCCATCAGAGTTAACTTTTGCCCATGCTTGAGCACCTACCGTAACCTTTGACTGGTCTACTCCCTCAAGCAGGGAGGCTGGAACGTCACCGGCAGCAGCAGCGGAATAAGTTGTATCGGCAGGGGGTGTAGTGTTGTTCTCTTTATTATTGGGCGTAGCTACCGTGGCTGTGCCATCCAAATCTATGGTCGTTGTTTTATATTCAGGGGTAACCTTGGCAGCAAAACTATCTTTCGCCATCGCCCGGTCACGTACTGGCTTGTCGAAACCGCCAGGGTAGATGGACGCGATATAAATCTCGTCCTTGGCAAGATTAGCCGGAACAGTGAAGTCACAGGACTCCACAACGCCGAGGTTAGATGCCTGGGTTGTACAAGTCTTTACCTCATTACCGTCACCATCAGTCCAAACAATGTCATAGGTGTTATTTGGAACGAAACCAGTAGCCTTGGTAGGAGCGGTATCGCCCGGTTTTGCCGGATTTGTGGTCTGGTCATAGGTTTCAATATGGAAGTCACGTCCCTCTATCCGGAGGGCGAAGTTCACGTTTTCGACGTTTGATATCGAACCAGTAGTTGCATTTGGAGTCCAGTTCAAACCGTCTTGGTACATGTTGTCACGGAAGTTGTTAAGCGAGCCGCCAACACCATTCGGAAGTTCAGGAGCCACATACATATATTCTGTGTTTACGTGGCGACTGCGCAGGTTCGCCTTAGCCCAAGAAGCATTTGCACCCTCGGGAACCAATTCTCCCCAGGTACCGGCATTCATAATTCCTTTGGCACTGTAGCTATTTCCCCACAGCCCCTGGAACTGCAGATTATATTTACCCTCTGCATCTGTGGTGTCGTAAACGGTTTCAGCAATCGCGGATTTACCGGTTTCAGCCTCATAGGCTTTCATAATCTCACGTTGCGCTGCCTTGAACTCGTCACGCTTGTAGTTTTTATTGTCTTTTTTCCATTGGTCAAAGCGGCGGGCTACTTCATCTTGAACATAAGCTCCAACTACCTTAACCCCTGGAACTTTCACTTCACCGAAGCCAGCACTAAAAGTTGGAACGGCTTCAGAATTTCCTTTAGATTGTCGCTCTTCATACCAGACTTGACCGGTAACGTCGCCCACCCCCCCTTTGCGACTGCTCTGCTTCCAGGTGTTTTCAGCCGGGAACATCTGATCAAACTGGGGGCGCTCTTGGGAAAGCGATATTGTAATTTTCAGCAAGATTAAACCCAATAACTCCGTTCCAAGTACCGCGATAGCGATCCCCCTGACCGCCAAAGGTTGAATCGCCTTCGACAAAGGCAAGCGTATATTTGCTGGAATCGGGATTATCAGCCCAAATCCGTAGGGTCTGACCCAACGTAGCTTCCCATTTGTGAACCGTGCCAAATGAATCTGTCCAATCTGGCAGCTGGATAACGTAGGTACCGTCAGGCCGAGCCTGGCTATAGTAGACCGGCGACAAGGCGCCTTTTTGCCTTCGGTTGTTGTAATCAGTCCATTGCGCGTAGACCTTAGCTCCGCCAAGACCGATGTCGCCATCTGAAGCACCCTGTTTATCATCTGGCTCCATGTATGAGCGACTACCACTGCGATCAAGAAAAACCCTCCCGCTCACGGCGTGTTTTTCCCCTAGCTCTTGCCCGGGGGAATGAATCGGGTCATCCGCAAAAGCGGTGCTGACCGCAAATACAGGCAAAAGTGCAATTACCATTGCGACAGCTGCTAAAACTGCCCACAATTTTTGCTTGAAATCAAGCGAGCACTTGCTCGCTGTGGAAGTGCTGACCTTGGTCATTAATCCCCCCAGACATAAGGCTTATTAAGTGGAGAGGCGACTAAAACCTACCCGAAGCCGGCAGATAGAATGCCCCCCCCCGACTTTTGACAGACATTTTCCTAACATTTCTATGATACAGGGGTGCATCTGCCGTTTCAAAGGGGATTTTAAAGGAATACTGCTGGTTGTCCCAGGAAAGAACCGCAGCAGCTGGACTTTAATCTTATTAAGCACCCTAGGCTTTAAGAATCATCACAACCTCTTAATTTAAAACTAAGGGCAACTTTACACCCGTACAGCAGACCCCAAGATGGATACTGACCCGATATTGACCCTCAAGATCCTTCCCAAGGTCACCTATCCTCCAATTCTGGAATCTATGGAAAACATAAAACATACAAGGCGGGGTTCGAGAAAATCTCGAACCCCGCCTTGAGGCGTATGAACACTCAGCTATTTAACTGTTTGTCAAAAGATTTAAACCCCAGACAAAACCGCTTTACCGAGCTGACGGTTAAGCACCGCGATAAAGTCCAGCGGAACCTGCTTCGGGCAGACCGCCGCACATTCACCAAAGTTAGTGCAACCGCCAAAGCCCTCTGCACTCATCTGATTGAGCATCCGGGTCACCCGCTGCAAATTCTCTGGTTTACCCTGGGGCAATAGCCCCAAATGAGTTACTTTCGCAGAGGTAAACAGCATCGCTGAACCGTTCGGGCAGGCAGCCACGCAAGCTCCACACCCGATACAAGCCGCAGCCTCGAAGGCGCGATCTGCGTCTTTCTTGGGCACCGGAGTGGCATGCGCATCCGGAGCAGCTCCGGTATTAACCGAAATGTATCCGCCCGCCTGAATAATACGATCCAAAGCGTTACGATTAACCACCAAATCCTTGATGATGGGGAAAGCAGCTGAACGCCACGGTTCAATAGTGATGGTGTCCCCATCCTTGAACGAACGCATATGCAACTGGCAAGTGGTGGCATTATCCTTTGCCCCCGGCTTGTGATTGCCATGCGGAACCCCATTAATCACCAGACCACACATACCGCAAATACCCTCGCGGCAGTCCGAGTCAAAGGCGACCGGGTCTTCACCCCGGGCAAACAGGTCTTCGTTGAGGATATCCAACATCTCCAGGAAAGAGGAGTCCTCGCTGACACCATGCAGTTTGTATTCATGAATAGCGCCCTCGGCATCTGGGGCAGACTGACGCCAAACTCGCAGAGTGATGTTCACTTGTAGCTCCTTGTCTTAACCTCGATATTGTTGTAAATCAAATCTTCCTTGTGTAGGACAGGAGGCTGATCCTCCCCTTTCCATTCCCAAGCACCCACGTACATGAAGTTTTCATCGTCACGCATAGCTTCACCCTCGGCAGTTTGATGCTCGGTGCGGAAATGCCCGCCACAAGACTCTTCACGATGCAAAGCGTCAATACACATCAATTCGCCAAGTTCCAAGAAATCAGCCAGACGACCAGCACGCTCCAGCGACTGATTCATCTCACCTTGGGACTTACCTGGGATACGAACGTTAGTCCAGAACTCTTTACGCAGATTCCGAATCAAACCAATAGCTTTCTTCAGACCCTCACGGTCGCGGGCCATACCGCAGTATTCCCACATAATCTGACCAAGTTCCTTGTGAATAGAATCCACCGAGCGGGTACCATCAATGGCCATCAAGCGGTCAATGCGCTCTTGCGCCTGGGCTTTAGCAGCTACCACATCAGGATGATCTTGCGGAAGATCTTCCCAGGCCAAAGTATGTGCCAGATAGTCATTAACCGTGTTTGGCAACACGAAATAACCATCAGATAGTCCCCTGCATCAAAGCAGACGCACCCAGACGGTTAGCACCGTGATCAGAGAAGTTAGCTTCCCCGGCCCACATATAGACCCCGGGATAGTGGTCTGAAGGTCATAATCAACCCAAACCCCACCCATGGTGTAGTGCACCGCCGGATAAATCCGCATCGGAACCTCGTAAGGATCATCATCGGTAATCCGCTTGTACATATCAAACAGGTTGCCGTACTTGGCAGAAACCGCAGCCTTGCCCATACGCTTAATCGCATCCGCGAAATCCAAATAGACCCCGCGAGCAACGCCGTCAATCTCGGGGCCTACCCCGCGACCCTCATCGCACATATTCTTGGCTTGCCGCGAAGCAATATCACGCGGAACCAAGTTGCCGAAAGAGGGATAGATACGCTCTAAGTAGTAGTCGCGATCTTCTTCCGGAATATCACGGGGATCCTTTTTGCAATCCTCTTTCTTCTTGGGAACCCAAATACGTCCATCATTACGCAAGGATTCACTCATCAAAGTGAGTTTAGATTGCTGGTCACCGTGCTGCGGAATACAAGTCGGATGAATCTGGGTGTAGCAAGGGTTAGCAAAATAAGCGCCCTTGCGGTAAGCACGCCAAGCAGCAGTACCGTTACACCCCATAGCGTTAGTGGACAAGAAGAAAACATTCCCATAACCACCGGTAGCTAAAATAACAATTGAGGCAGTGAAAGTTTCCAGTTCACCAGTTTCCATATCGCGAGCCACAATCCCGCGCGCCCGACCATCAGAAACAATCAGTTCAACCATTTCGTGACGGGAATGAGGAACCACAGTACCGGCATTAACCTGACGCTGCAGCGCCTGGTAGGCGCCAATCAGTAGCTGCTGCCCCGTCTGACCCCGGGCGTAGAAAGTACGGGAAACCTGCACCCCACCGAAAGAACGGTTATCTAGCAGACCGCCATATTCGCGAGCAAAAGGAACACCTTGCGCTACACACTGGTCAATAATGTTAGCGCTGACCTCGGCCAGGCGGTAAACGTTAGTTTCCCGAGCCCGGTAGTCCCCGCCCTTAACCGTGTCATAGAACAGACGGTAGTCAGAGTCGTTGTCATTGCGATAATTCTTCGCCGCGTTAATCCCGCCCTGGGCAGCAATTGAGTGCGCCCGGCGAGCAGAATCCTGATAGAAGAACGCATCAACGTGATAGCCCATTTCACCCAGCGAAGCGGCAGCGGCACCACCGGCTAGACCAGTGCCTACCACGATAATCTTGATTTTGCGGCGGTTAGCCGGATTAACCAGCGCCGCATTAAACTTGCGTTGCTTCCAGCAGTTTTCAATCGGTACATCTAGCGGGGCTTTCTGGTCAGCGATTGGCTCGCCAACAGAATATAGACCATCAACTAGGTTTTCTTGTGTAGTCATCTTACGCATCCTTCCCTAACTAACACACCACTGGAGCGGGGTTGGTGATTACCAAATAAAGCGGCGGAATAGCGAACATGGCGAACAACAATAGCCCCACGATCCCAGAAATATAAACGGTCGCTTGATGCGTATTTTCCCGAATCCAACCCATTGTTTGCAGGGCGGACCATACGCCGTGTCCCACGTGCAGTGCCACAATAGCTACCGCACCCAAGTAAATAATCAAGGTCCACCAGTTAGCTGGCGAGAAAGTAGTAACCATCATGTTCCAAGGAGCTACCGGAATCATCTCTTCGCCAACCTTACAGGTAGCAGAGCTATAGGCTTCCCCTGCGCCAATCTGCACCCACTTCGTGGTGAAGTGGAAAATATGGAAGAAGAGCGTACATTGATTGAGCTTCTGAAAGAAGGACCGGACGGACATCAAATGCTTTATGATGGATTTAATGACTTCCTGGAACTTCGTGTGAAAGGGAAAGTTCCGAAAGATGCACCACGTATGATTGAGAAGCTGACAGAGGCAATTGAAAAATATAAAGACGAGCCGCCGATTTATGCCTATGTAAGAGGTGACTGTCCGGATCTGTCTATGTGTGACGGTGGGCGTTGGCTGTGGGAGATGGATGACAGTAAGCTGGCACAGTATAATGAAAAGGAAAAGAAACTGAGCTGATGAATACAAGAGTAAAAGGATTCATATATTTATTGCTGTCCGCAGTTTACTTTGGTTTTATGCCATTGCTTGTGAAAGTGATCTGCGCGGATGGAAGCACGATAGTGGGAGCATTATTTTTAAGGTTTGCCCTGGCAATCATTCCGCTGTACATTTACCTGAAAGTGCGGAAAGTTCCGATGGAGCTATCTGTGGAGGAAGGAAAAAAAGATTTTGTGTGTGACGGTGTTTGGCTATGGTATCACAGCGCTTCTTTTGTATAGTGCGTACGATTATATGCCGTCAGGTATGGCGACGGTCATTCATTTTGGATATCCGGTTTTTGTGTTGCTTGGCAGTCTGATTTTCCTACGTAAGACGTGTGCCTAAGCTGAAAATTGTGTGTGTTGGTCTGTGCATGATCGGTATTTTCCTGTCCTATGCAGGAAGCGGCGGTGAGGCAAAGCCGATGGGATTGTTTTTGCGCTTATCTCCGGAATGACGTATGCATTTTACATATTATATCTGGAAGTGGGCGGGCTGCAGGATATCCCTGCTATGAAGATGATATTTTATATGAATATCATGAGGATGCTTGATGATAGGAAGGTTAGGATTGTTGTAGATGCAACAAGTAGTCTTCTTATGAATGTTCTTAAGTATAAGCCTTTTCTTATAAAGCCTAATCAGGATGAGCTGGGCGATATATTTGGTGTAACTCTTAGTACTAAAGAGTCGGTTATACCATATGCATTAAGATTAAAGGAAATGGGAGCTGTCAATGTTCTTATATCTATGGGTGGTAAAGGAGCAGTGCTTGTAGCAGATGATAATAAAGTGTATATGGCAGAGGCTCCTAAAGGTACTCTTAAGAATTCTGTTGGTGCGGGGATTCCATGGTGGCAGGATTCATAACAGGATGGCTTAAAGAACATAATTATGAGGATGCATTTAAGATGGGAATAGCAGCTGGAAGTGCAAGTGCATTTTCAGATAATCTTGCAACTATGCATGAGGTAGATAGTCTGGTAAGCGGGATTGAAGTTGTACAGGTGGTATAGTTACTTTACGAAACGATGTACTAGATAGTGATTATGTAAATCACATAACAATGCAGCAATATGAATG
>ENA-OQIF01000693-OQIF01000693.1-human-gut-metagenome-genome-assembly--contig:-NODE-693-length-10683-cov-4.843975_pt1 | contig 10683 bp, 10 predicted proteins | sample MGYA00242574_ERZ504738 | MGnify/ENA primary metagenome ERZ504738 (study PRJEB26092, sample SAMD00036437) | human gut metagenome | host: Homo sapiens | study: EMG produced TPA metagenomics assembly of...
AAATCTGTAAGAAAACTGCAAGAAAAACGATTTGTTTTTGTCAAAATCCTTGCAATCATTATACCAGAAAATGGGGCAAAAGTCAGTAAAATCAAGTGTTTTCAGTTTGCTCAGCAGACACTAAATATAGACCAATTCTTTTAACACAATCTCTTCTGCTACATTTCGGATATTATTTACAACTCCAACCCACACCATCTGATCACGAGCTTTCAATTCTTCCGTAACGCCTTGCTTCTCCATCATCTGACGCACCAGAATACCCATCCTCTCCTGTGCTTCATCATCCACAGCATTCAGATGTTTTGTCAATCTGTCTTCCAACATATACAGAGAATACATTGCCGGACGATGCTCTTTCAGATACGTTTTCCGCAGCATTCCATATTTTCCATAATGCGGTTCTTCATCTGTACTGACAAGATTCGGATAGTAAATTCCGTCTGCTTCCAGTGTGTAGGTTCCACCCATCTTTTCAAATGTGCTTTTCATGTGTTATTCCTCCTTGAAATCAGCAATGTCCTTAGATCATCGCAAAATATTTCGGGGCAGCCTTGATAGCATCTTCTTTCTCTTTCGGACACTGTGGCACTTTTGGATTTTCTGTCTTTGGCAGATTATAGTTCTCTCCTACTTCGATTCCACATTTCCTTTTGATTTGAGAAATATATAAATTTGAAACCTTCAAGCCAAATTCTTTCAGCACATAATCTTTGATTTCCTGATAGGTCGCTTTCGTCTCTGCACTGGTTGCATCCAGCTCATCTAAGTCTAAGTCGATCTCTATCGTGTCATCTGGTTTTTGTTGGGACAAAAGAACAACCGTCTCGAAGGTCTTGCCTTCTCATTTAATGACCCGGACCAAGATGGTACTCAAGGCTATAGCTTCTATAGCTATGGTTCCGACAAAAATCAGTTTATTAACTTCGCACAACTCATGATGCGGGAGTTCCAGGATAAAAAATCTGGATTTGAAAAGGTCTGTCATGGATTACTTCAAGTGCTTTTAGTCTATATTGCGCGAAAGCAAAACTTGTCTGTAATCTCAGACTCTTCTTTCCGGCTTTCCAAGGAATGCGCGCTTGCTAAACGTTATATTGATATCAACTATTCCCAGAATATTACGTTAGATTCTTTAGCAGAAATTACACATATCAATAAATTTTATCTGGCACACTCATTTACAGAATGTATCGGACAATCTCCGATTAACTATTTAACCAACCGAAGACTTGAAGCGAGCAAAGAACTGTTGACTTCTTCGAATTTGTCGGTAACGCAGGTTGCTTCCAGTGTCGGCTTTTCATCTCAATCTTATTTCTCACAGAACTTCCAGAAGAAGGTTGGCATGTCACCCAGACAATATCGTAAACTGCACTCAAAGTAAAAAAATCCTAACAAGTGCAAGGCAAATTACGCTTTGCAGCTTCGTTAGGCTATTTTTCTGCATTTAAGAACGATTTTTTTAGCTTTTTTAGTATACTTTCTCTACTTTTCTGTTATAATGATACTTAGTGTTTGTTAATTTTACTTATATTTGGAGGCTTTTACACATGAAAAAGAAAAACGCTGTACAGACAATATCAATTCCCTCAGCTCACTCCAATAACACACTGATTCATCAAACTTCAAACGTCTCCGCGAAAATTACATTATCTGATTCTATTTTGTCTGGAGCCGTTATCGAATATCGCAAAGCCGGTTACAACTTTATTCGTCACTTACATACGAATATTGAAATTTATCGAATTCTTTCCGGCGAATGTTATATGGATATTCAGTCCGAAACACTCCACTTCACAGAAGGGGACTTTGTCATGATCCTTCCTGATGTGGTACATTCCTTTTATCTGAACGATACCTCAGACTGTGAATTCCAGCATATTCATTTTGATCCGGATCTATTTTCAACGATTATCCTTGATAATGATGGGATTTTTCCGATCACATTGCTTCATGCGGTGTTATTCTCTTCCCATTTTTATTATCGACTGCGTTCGGATGCGACGATTGACGAGCAGCTTCAAAAATTGATTGATCTGTATACTGCTTCTGAGAGTCTGTTTACCGCAGCAAACGTAAATGTTGCACTGATGAATTTGATGCTTTACATTCTCGATCATACCGAACCGGTGCATGAGTACAAAGAACCACAGCTACAAAACAGCTATGTCGCTTATGCACTGAATTATATTCACGATCATTATACTACCAAAATCTTACAAGAAGACATCGCAATACAGTTGCAAATTTCGGTCCGCTATTTAAGCAAGATTTTTAAAAGCTATATGGGTGTGACTCTCTCAAACTATATTAATATTTATCGCATTAACTGTTCAATTGAACTAATGCAAAATACCAATTTAACTTTGACAGAAATTGCGCTGCAGGTTGGATTTAAAGACTCGCAACATTATTCAAAGGTCTTTATGAATGTAATTAATGAGACCCCTTCACAATATCGAAAAACTGTTTCAAAATAATATCTAATACAAAACAGGCAGGAGCGAACCATCTTCACTCCTGCCTACTTTATTTTCCTTTATTGCTTTTTAAATTTAGTCTTCTTTTTACGTTTTACTACAACAGTTCCTGCTGCCGCTGCAGACGCTGCAAATGCAAGTGCCCATGCTGCTACGTTCATTGTATCTCCTGTTTTCGGAGAAGTGATAGAGCTGCTTCCTTTTCCAGCAGAACCGGAACCTGTAGTTCCGCTACCTGTACTTCCGCCACCTGTGCTTCCGCTACCTGTACTTCCACCACCTGCTGCTGGTTTTTGTTGTCATCCTTCTTATCATCCGCTGTTTCTTTTACTTTCAGATCTTTGAAGGCTTTCTCGATTGCTGCATTTGCTTCGTCTACCTGCTCCTGAGTTACATTCTCACCGTTCAATACGTCCTGATACTGTTTATAAACTTCCTGCAGTTTTTTCAGAGATTCTTCTGTATATTTTTCTTTCTCTTCCAATGCTTTCTTTGCATCTTCTACAGTGTTATTCAGTTTTTCCATATCTGCCATGGTTATAAATGTTTCTTCTACTTCTTCTGTGATCTCAGACTCAGTACCCTCTTCATTTACTGCAGTTACAGCAACATTATACTTCGTACCTACTTTAAGACCGGTCAGCTCATATCTTGTTTCTTTTACCGGTGTCGCATTTACTTTTTCACCATCCAGATATACATTATATCCTTCTACTGCTGCTCTTGCGAGAACCGAATCCCAAGTAACAAGTGCTTTCGTATGTTTAATTTCAGAGATTTTTACATTAGTAGGAGCGGCTGGTTTTTCCGGAGCCGGTTTTTCACTTTCTAATGTAGTAAATGTAGTTGCTTCAGATCTTGCAGATTCATTTCCTGCTGCATCGACTGCGCTTACTCTTACTGTATATTCGGTTGCTTCTGTAAGGTCTGTCAGTGCAAATTCAGTACCTGCTACAAGCTCCTCATTTACTTTTGCTTCATTTACATATACGTTGTATCCTGCTACACCTACATTGTCGGTTGCTTCGCTCCATGTAAGCTTAGCTGTTGTCTCAGTTACATCTGTTGCTTTTACATCTGCCGGAACACTTGGTGCTTCGGTATCTGCTACTGCTTTGTCTACATATGTAATAATCGGTGTGATATGCGCAGATGGTTTGCTTGGGTTTCCGCTATTTTTTGCTACGACACGGATCATATCGCCTTGAGCTACTTCAAGCTCTTCCGCTTTTTCCCAGTCTCCCACTTTCTCTTTACTATTTACAAGCGTTACACTCTTCTTCTCTGTGCCATTTACAAAGAGACTTAAGGTAACAGTTCCGTTTGCATTTCCAGACTGACGAAGATATGGTTCATCATCTTTTACGTTGAATGTAACGGTTCCGCTCTTCGGTACTCGATATGCCATTGCAGTTACAATGTCGGAGTTTGGCGGTGTAGAAAGCAGACCGTGTACGGCTGGATTTGTTGTGGTCACTGTACCCTGTGGTGCATCAAGACCTGGACCATAATAAGTGTTTACTGCCCAGTTTGGCCATCCATCACTATCATATGTGGTCATATTTGCCCAGTCGCCGTCGCCTCTCTTCATCTGTCCAAACCATACATTTCCCTGCTGTCTTCCAACATAATCTAATGTCCAGTTGTATGTATTTTTCTGTTTCACTGTATAGTCATTTTTAGTTCCGTCTTCTGCAGTAATGCGAAGTGTCATTCCCTCTTCTACTGCAGCGCCATCTTCCAGCTCTGTTTCTCCGTTTAATACGGAAACAGTTGCGGTATCTGCTACAGTGATATTTGCTTTCACTTCTTTTACGGTAGCCGGATTGTTTTCTGTGTAAGGAACACTCAGGTTTGTGCCTTTTACTTCATAATAACAATCTTTCAGTTCTTTATCAGAACTTGCAACTACTGTATAAGTTACATCTTCCATTCCTTCATAAGAAAGCACGATAGTGGCTCCGCCTTTTACGATATCGGAATCGCCAAGTACGTTTTCACCATTTTTAATGGTAACTTTAACGCCTGCATCTACGATAACGTTGTTAAGGAAATCTGCTACGGTTGTGTTTTTCGGAAGATCACTTACGTTTGTTCCGGAAACAGTATACACATTGGATCTCAGTACAAGTGCTGCTACTGCATCACTTTCTGCTGCTCCGATTTCCGGTACTGCTGTGATTGCATGTCCGAAGAAATCGTGATCGATTGTATAACCATTTCTATCAACCACTACTTTACCAGCATTGATTGCCGGAGAGTTTTCTGCAAGTTTGTATCCATCGAATACGGTCTTTGCATTTGGATCTTCATGTGTTCTTGCTTTTTTATTTGCTGCTACAGAATCCGGACCGGAACCTGCATCAACAAGTACTTTTGTACCTTCATTTACTTTTACAGCAGCTGCATCGTTTGGATAAGTACTTACATTGTAGTATAAGTTATTGCTGTAAGTTTTATTTCCGTTGATGTTCCAGTTACTTACTGTAGCCGGTGTTTTTCCTGCAAAGTAGAAGATATTATTTTCAATATCTACCGGACCACCATTACCATGAGTATAGTGCCAGATTGTATTGATTCCTTCTTTAATATAGAATGTGTTGTTGTAAACCTGACAGTTTCCGGAGTTTCCTGCCGGGTCTAAAGGTCCCATATCTTCATTCTGGCTGATGTTATAACGGAATGTATTATTGATAGATTCCGGACCACAGAACATAATTGTACTTGCAGTATTTCCATGGCTGTAGTTGTACTGATAGTTTGTTCCATCGCCATAGTCAGCATCCCATGGCTGTCCATCGCCATTTCCTTTTGATGCATTCAATGTTGTAAAACATTCATTATACTGGAAAATCGCATTTTTACATTTCCATGGCCAGATACCTGCTGCCACACGTCCTGCCCCAACATTCTGTTTTCCGATTTCATTACCATTTGCATCCAGTCTTGGCTGCTGCTGTGAATAATCAGTAGTATTAATCTGCTCTGAACCATTCTCAGATACATTATACTGAATCAACGGTCTGTCAAGATACATTGTTGTGATTGCATCACCACCTACATGATTTAAGTAGTTGTTCTCAATTACCACATTAGAGGACGCATATTTGTCCATCACTGCATCGGATAATGCACCTGTTGTGAACTGTCTCCACTGATAAGTGTATCCTACTGCGATTCCCCAACGATTTACTGTATCCAGGGAACAGTTTCTAATCTGGACATCATTGTATCTTGCGATTCCGGTTTCTCCTTCATTTGTTGGCTTTGCAACGATAAAATAGATACCACCGTTTGTCATGTGTTTGTTATAAACGTTACCTGTTACGTTGTGAATGTAAAGATCATTTAATACGATATGATCTACGGTTCCATTGTCTTTTGCAACTCCGGCAACACCGGTTCGATCCATTGCATATGCATCATTATATGCTTTATCTTTTTCGGTATCGGTTGCACTGTTTCTGTCATTTGTCAGCTCAAGTCCTTCGATTTCAAGGTATTCAGCATCTTCAATCAAAATACTGGAAGATACAGTACCTTTCCATTTATGATTCTGGTTATCCAGCGGAGTACCATAGTTTAACTCCCATAATCCATGACCGTTTGTATTAATCTGTGGTCTGTCTCCTTCTCCGTAAGTAGATACTTTTACCGGAGCTTCTGCTGTACCACTATCTTCTTTTGTAAATTTAAGCGCCTGATCTTCAAATACAGAGCCTTTTTTCAGAAGAATGGTATCCCCCGGGTTAAGGTCAAGCTCATTTACCTTATCCAATGTCTGAAATGCTTCGCTTTCTGAAGTTCCTGCGTTGCTATCTTTTCCTTTTTTTGAATCAACATAATACGTTGTTCCTGATGCAGCTTCTGCTCCCTTTGCACTAACAGGAACTGCCGGCATCATTGATGCCACTGTTGTTCCGGCAAGTACCAGCGCCAGAGTACTACTCATCCATTTTTTTCTCATGTTGTTACTCCTTCCATATTATTCTATATTCTTCAAAGTAAACCGGCTGACTTGCTCCATATCTCCGTTTACTTGAGAATCATTTTCAAGCTGTGCGATCTTTTCATCATACTTTTGTTCACGCACTTCCCTTTCGACTGCAATTCTTGCGGTTTCGAGATCCGCATTTTCCTCGCTGCCTCCAAAAATCCAGTCTCGACTTTCATAACATTCTAAAATCTCGGCTTCTGTCAGCTCCATCCCCTCACGAGTGAGATCATTGCAGTATTGTTCCTTCAAGGTACTGATTTCATAATCCAAATATAGCTGGAATGTATATTCCTTGAGTCCATAAATTACTTCGCCTTTTGCAACTTTTTCGCTTCGTTCTGCGTTTTCGTCCTTCCAACGCTGCTCCAAAGCTTCATAGCTGCTGTCGGATACATCCCCGCATTCTTTTGCAAGATCATACACCGCATGAATATATTTCAGCTGCTCTACGGTATTTTCCGCTAAAATTTCATAACCGTGTTTGTCATCATACTCTTTTTCCCAGAAATCTTCTTCATAAATTGCATTGTAATCTTGTTGAATCTGCATTTTGGTATCATACTCTACGGATTTCATACAATTTAGATATTCCTCTTTACCAATCGAATGTTCTCCAACCGTTAAATCGAATTGCTTGTGATTATTGTATTGGACGGCACACGTGGCAATTCCTGTGACTGCAATCACGAATACTGCAATTCCAAGCTTTTGAAACTGCGTTTTTCGATTCTTCATAGTCTTTTCTTCCCTTCTGCATAGAGTTTTATCCTGCCTATACGCAGACTGTATCTGTCTAATTTTGACTTCATTATAACAATCTGTTTCTTTTTCGGCTCGTCCTTTTTGATTGATTCCATCGCTGATTTTGTCAAATTCGGAACTAGAATGAAATTTCTTTTTTTGTGTTCGGGCACAAAAAAAATGAGCAGAAACCCCCAACCGACTCGTCGGATAGGATTTTCTGCTCTATAGTAGATAAAAAACAATATCCTCGTCAATGACGAGGATATCTTCTATACGGGTATTTAATACTCTGCTTAAAATAACAAAGTTATCCAGAGTTGGCAGGGAATTTCCTGAGAGCCATTTATAAATGGCCTGTGGATATTCAAATCCCATTGCTTCTTGAATATCTTTCACAGTGTATCCCTTTTCTTTAAGAAGTGTCTTGATGCGTGTGCCGGTTTCTTTTTGCAGAATTGACAAATACACAGGTTTCATAATTTTGCACCTCCATGAAATTCAAGTCGAAAGCCAGGCTTCCGACTGAGATATGCCATCCCGAAACATTATTTCATTTTATCATTTTCAGCAATAAAAATCCAGCTTTTCTTTCTTCCTATTCTAAAAATTTTTTAATATTTTCAAACATAATTTCTATCTTATCCACCTTTTTTTCGGTGTGATAATGACCGCAGTACCATTTCTGATAATTAAGTCTATCCTCAATTTTATCCAACCATTCCTCTGTTGTTCTATCCACCTTGCTCTGGTCTAATCCTTCCAAAAAGACTTCCGTCGGTTCATATTTTAACGGTACGGTATGGCTTAACACTACATCCACATTCCAGCTAAGTTCATCCAATTTCTGTTCCACGTTCTGCTTGATTTCCTCAGAAGGCTGTTCATTCGGCCACCAGCCATACCCATGAATCAATCGGTACATTCTATCAACACTATATGCACCGCCCGTTACAATAGTCTGCTTTCCATTAAAATCAAAAACTTCTCCATCCTTTGCAAAAAGCAGATCCGGATACTCCTCTTCATAATAAACCACACCGCCACGCCATAATTTTTCCCGATAGCTTTCTATTGTCTGCGGTCTCTGCTCATGATTTCCATGAACACAAAAAATGTAATTGGTAAGGTTTCCAGAAACTCTTTCTTTACATGGTCTTTTACCCATCCAAAGAAATTAATACCTGCGTCCCCAAGAATAATCAAAATATCCTCACGGCTTGTTTTGAATTTGCCGCAAAACTGCTCAATCCGCTCAAACTTCCCGTGGGTATCTCCTGTGATGTAAATCACGATTTTCCACCTTCCTTTAAATTGTAAAGCGGGGGAATGCTTATCTGCGTTCAAATACCTGCCAAGTTATGAATTACTTTTATCAGTAATTCTGCATCAACAGGCTTCGCAACATGCTCATCCATCCCTGCTTCTTTTGCTCTTATTCTGTCCTCTGTAAAGGCATTTGCTGTCATTGCAATAATCGGTATTGTTTTTGCATCCTCTCTGTCCAAAGACCGGATCAGTCTTGCTGCTTCATATCCATTCTTGACCGGCATCATAATATCCATAAGAATGACATTAAATTCACCAACTCTGCTTTTTCTGAATCGTTCAACAGCTTCCTGCCCATTCCATGCTTTGGTCACGTCAGCACCTTCATTTCGAAGCACAAATTCAGAAATTTCCATATTCAACTCATTATCTTCTGCCAGAAGAATATGCAGTCCCCGTATAGAAACTTCTGATTTTTTTTCGATTTCAACTTTGCCGCTCCTGTCTGTATTAATCCGAAATGGAACCCGGATCACAAATGTAGTCCCTACACCCTTTTCACTTTCAAGGTTAATTGTTCCGCCCATTTTCTCAACCAGCTTCTTTGAAATCGCCATTCCCAAGCCTGTTCCGGCAAATTTTGTACGGCTTCCTGTATGTTCCTGTGCAAAAGGCTCAAAAACATATTTCTGAAATTCCTCAGTCATTCCGATTCCGGTATCCCTGCAGACAAATTCCATCGTCGGCATTTCTGTCTGCTCTGATGGAATTTCCCGGCAGCTGAGATAGATATACCCGTTTGCTCTGTTATATTTCACTGCATTCGACAGGATATTCATCATCACCCGTTTCACATGCCCCGGACTTCCGATAAGCTCTCGGTGTATGATTTCTTTTTCTCCCATACAATTCGGATATTCTGTTCTGCGGCAATCTGCTTGATCACAATAAGCACTTCTTTGAAAATACTACTTAGATTGAATGGAATTTCTTCCATAACGACTTCTCCCGACTCCAGCCTACTCATATCCAGAACATCATTTGCCAGTTCCAGCAACAGATTGGATGCCTCTTTAATTTTTGTCCTGTATTCCGTCTGTTTCTCCATATCATCTGCATAATGGTCTGCCATATTAACCATGCCGCAGATTCCATTGATCGGAGTCCGGATATCATGGCTCATCCGCTGAAGAAACTCAGTTTTTGCCTCATTGGCGGCTTCTGCCTTTTTTGCCGCAATCAATAGTTCTGCTTTATATTTTTCATCTTTTTCCTGTTCCTGTTTCTGATGCGCCAGATTGGTTCTGTATGCCCAGAACCAGAATATACTAAATATCAGAAAATAAAGAAAAATAACGCTTATCACACTTAACGGAAGGTTACGGAACACTTCCATATCCGGAAGATACTCATAGATATAATAATCCCTCTGCTTCAGCATGACTCCATAACATCCGGTTCCTTCCTCAAATGATAAATGTGCTGACTGTCTGTATGCTTTTTCATTGCCTGAACAACTTCGTTATCGGCTGTATTCTGTCCCAACAGACTCTCATCATTGCTGGCAACAACAATCCCATCGTCTGCAACAATAATCGTTCCATCTTTCTGGATACTATAACCATTTAAAAGCCCTTGTATCGTCAGTGTATAGTTTCTGGCAAATTCAGGAGATGTATAATAATAGATTGCAACAATACCCGGTGCATCTTTTCTGGCGCAGGCTGCAATGTCAATAAAGGATCCATCTTCCCTGGTAAACCGTTCCGAATAGCTTCTTTCTTCATATCCGGCAAAATCCATGATGATGTCTTTTTGCAGATACTCCGTAATCTCATTAGCCAGAGACTCGTCCGTGCTGTATTCACAGTCCGTCTTTCCTTCTGCATCCAGTACAATGATACCATCCACCCAGAGAGTCTGCAGGTTTTCTTTCAGAAAGTCCTCGCTTAGCTGACCACCGTTTTCTGTTTCTATTTTAATATTTGTACTCATCTGTCTGGCACTTTCAATGGCACGGAGAAGACTTTTAGATTCCGAGGATTCATTATAATGGGTGTAGGTGGAACACTGCACTTTCACATAGTTTACAATCTCCACCATTCTTTTCTCTGCTTCCGATTTTTCTACGTGAAAGAAATAAAACAGGGAGACTACAGCCACACAGATTCCAATCAGACCGCCGAGCAGCTG
>ENA-OQIF01000694-OQIF01000694.1-human-gut-metagenome-genome-assembly--contig:-NODE-694-length-10681-cov-2.738583_pt1 | contig 10681 bp, 10 predicted proteins | sample MGYA00242574_ERZ504738 | MGnify/ENA primary metagenome ERZ504738 (study PRJEB26092, sample SAMD00036437) | human gut metagenome | host: Homo sapiens | study: EMG produced TPA metagenomics assembly of...
CATCTGATTCCATTAAGTAAGGTACGTGGAAGAAAGAAATCTCTGGCGACACTGGTCTCCATGATGGAAGAGCGCATCGGAAGCTGGAAAGATAAAAATGATATTATCTTTATCAGTCATGGTGACTGTGAGGAGGATGCACAGTATGTGGCAAAACTGGTCAGAGAAAAGTTCGGATATGAAAGTTTTCTGATCAATACGATCGGGGCTACGATCGGAACCCATTCCGGACCGGGAACAGTAGCACTGTTCTTTATGGGGGATTACCGTTAGAAAAAAACGGCTACAAAAGAAATATACAGGAAGCAGGAAAAGAATGTTGGAGTAATCTGCATTTTTTCTTGCTTTTTTTCATATAATATGATACTGTCAGATTACAAGGAACGGAAACGTTACCGATAACGTTTCCGAAAGTACCGGAAATCTAAAGGAGGATAAAAAATGAGAGCAAGTGGTATCTTACTTCCTATAACATCCCTGCCGTCTCCGTATGGTATCGGCTGTTTTTCAAAGGAAGCTTATGAGTTTGTGGACCAGCTGGAAAAAGGCGGTGAAAAGTACTGGCAGATTCTGCCGTTGGGACCGACCGGATATGGAGATTCCCCGTATCAGTCCTTTTCCACCTATGCGGGTAATCCGTATTTTATTGATCTGGAAACACTGATCGAGGAAGGACTGCTGACAAAAGAAGAGTGTGACAGTGTGGATTTTGGAAGTAATCCGGCATATGTGGATTACGAAAAAATTTATATGGGCAGATTTGAACTTCTGGAGAAAGCGTTCCACAGATTTGTACCGGATCAGGCATATGAAACCTTTGTGGAAAAAAATAAAAATGGCTGGAAGATTACAGTCTGTATATGGCGATCAAAAACAGCCTGGGCGGAATTGCCTGGAGCGAGTGGGAGGCACCACTGAAGACAAGACAGGAAGCTGCCCTGGAAGAAAAACGAGTGGAATTAAAAGAACAGATGGATTTTATCTGTTTTCAGCAGTATGAATTTGCAAAACAGTGGGAGAAACTGAAACAGTATGCCAATGAAAAAGATATCCAGATCATCGGTGATATTCCGATCTACGTTGCATTTGACAGTGCAGATGCATGGGCAATCCGGAACTGTTCCAGTTTGACGAGAACAGTACACCGCTGGCAGTGGCAGGATGCCCGCCGGATGCTTTTGCAGCTACCGGACAGCTCTGGGGCAATCCGCTGTATCGCTGGGATTACCACGCACAGACAGGATATGTCTGGTGGATCAGCCGTCTGAGACATTGCTTTACACTGTATGATGTGGTTCGTGTGGATCATTTCCGCGGATTTGATGAGTATTATGCGATCCCATACGGTGACAAGACAGCAGAAAACGGTGTCTGGAAAAAGGGTCCGGGAATTGATCTGTTCCATACAGTGAAAAAAGAACTGGGCGATGCAAACATCATTGCAGAAGACCTGGGATATTTGACGGAAAGTGTTATGAAACTGGTGGAAGATACAGGATATCCGGGAATGAAAGTATTACAGTTTGCATTTGATTCAAGAGAGGAAAGTAACTATCTGCCACATAATTATCCGCATAACTGTGTGGTTTACACCGGAACTCACGATAATAATACGGTTCGTGGATGGCTGGACGATATGTGTGAGGAAGACAACGCACTGGCAGAAGATTATATGAACAATGCGGATACACCGAAAGATGAACGTCCGTGGGAGTTCATCCGTCTGGCACTTGGTTCCGTGGCTGATCTTGCGGTGATTCCGCTGCAGGATTATCTGTGTCTGGGAACAGAGGCAAGAATCAATCTTCCGTCCACTCTTGGCAACAACTGGAAGTGGCGTCTGGTGCCGGGGCAGGTAACGGACGAGATGCTTGAAAAGATGTGTCATCTGAACAAGCTGTTCGGAAGATTGTAAAAGAGAGAGGAAGTGGTCTTGTGGCAGGCATGACAATCAAAGATATCGCAAAAAAATGCCATGTTGGCGTCAGTACCGTGTCCAGGGCTATGAATAATCATCCGGATATCAATCCGGAAACCAAGGAAAAAATATTAAAAGCCATTGAGGAAGCCAACTATGTGCCGAATAACAGTGCCAGAAATCTGAAACGAAATGATGCAAAGGCTATCGCGGTGCTTGTCAAAGGTATCGGCAATACCTTTTTCAGTGAACTGGTAGGAATTCTGGAACGGGAGTGCGAAAAGAAGGGTTACAGCTGTATCCTGCAATATGTGGACGAACAGGAAGATGAGTGGGACGTGGCGATTCGTGTGGGAAAAGAAAAAAGATTGCGTGGGCTGGTGTTTCTGGGAGGAAGTTTTTCTCAGAGTCAGGAAAAGATCAGTCAGATGGAGATTCCCTGCGTACTCAGTACCATCTGTACGGTGGGGATGCCGGGTGCATCCCTGGCTTCCGTATCGGTGGATGATTTTAAGGAAAGCTATAAGATGACGGAGTATCTGATCGGGCTGGGGCATAAAAAAATTGCTTTTATTACAGCACCGAAAAATGATGCCAGTATCGGAAAGCTGCGTCTGATGGGATACCGGACAGCACTGGAGCAGTATCAGATCCCTTACCGGGAAGAACTGGTGTGTTACATGGATGAAAAAAGGGACACATACTCTTATCAGTCCGGTTACCGGCTGATGCAGGAGCTTTTGAAAAGAGAAACATTTACCGCCGTCTATGCGACGGCAGATACACTGGCGATCGGGGCCTGCAGGGCATTGAAGGAGGCGGGAATATCTGTTCCCGAGGAGTGTTCTGTGGCGGGATTTGACGGTATGGATGCCGGAAGATTTTATATTCCGAGTCTTACAACGATCCGTCAGCCGGTGGAAGAGATCGGGAAGGCAACGGCAGGACTTTTATTTGATCTGATCAAAGGAAAAGAAAAGCCACGGCAGCTGATCTATGAAGGGGAGTTAATACAAAGGGAGTCAACTGCCCGATGTAAACAGTAAATTGAGGAGATTATTTAGAGGAGAAAATTATTATGGAAAAAAGATTGCAGGAAGTACTGGAAAAAAGATTTCATAAGACACTGGATACATGTACAAAAGAAGAACTGTTTCATGCACTGATGGAGATCACAAAAGAAGCGACCGGTAACCTGAAGAAAAACGAGGGATCGAAGAAACTGTATTATATCTCTGCAGAATTCTTGATCGGTAAATTGTTATCTAACAATCTGATCAACCTGGGTCTGTATGAGGAGACAGAAAAAGTCCTGAAATCTCATGGATATGAACTGTGTGAGATTGAGGAACTGGAAATGGAGCCTTCTCTTGGAAATGGCGGACTGGGACGTCTGGCTGCCTGCTTCCTGGATTCTATTGCTACGCTTGGTCTTCCGGGAGACGGTATCGGACTGAATTATCATTTTGGTCTGTTTCAGCAGAAATTCACCAATCACAAACAGCAGGAAATGAAAAATCCGTGGATCACAAAAGAAAGCTGGTTAAACAGACAGTCTTTTACCTGTAAAGTACCATTTAAAGATTTCACAATGGACGGTGTTCTGTACGATATCGATGTGCCGGGATATGATTCCGGATGTAACCGCCTGCATCTGTTCGATGTGGATACTATTGATGAAAGTATCGTACCGGAAAACAGTATCAATTTTGATAAGAAAAAAGTACAGGAAAATCTGACGCTCTTTCTGTATCCGGATGATTCTGATGACGCCGGACGCAAACTCCGCATTTATCAGCAGTACTTTATGGTAAGCTGCGGGGCACAGCTGATCTTAAAAGAGATGGAGGATGCAGGATATGATCTGCATGAATTAAATAATCATGCAGTGATCCAGATCAATGATACCCATCCTTCCATGGTGATTCCGGAACTGATCCGTCTGCTGACCGAAGAAAAAGGATTTACTATGGATGAGGCAGTGGAAGTGGTAAGTAAGACCTGTGCATATACCAATCATACCATTCTTGCGGAAGCACTGGAAAAATGGCCGATGGAATACCTGGAAGAAGTGGTTCCGAATCTTGTTCCGATCATCAAGGAACTGGATGAAAGAGTTCGAAAAACAGTAAAAGATGAGTCCACTTACATCATCGATGCGCAGGACAGAGTACACATGGCACACATGGATATTCATTACGGATTTTCTGTCAACGGCGTGGCAGCACTCCACACAGAGATTCTGAAAAACTCAGAACTGAAAAATTTCTATGACCTCTATCCGGAACGTTTTAACAACAAAACAAACGGAATCACGTTCCGTCGCTGGCTGATGCATTGTAATCCGATGCTGACCAGATATATTGAATCTCTGATCGGAAACGGATTCAAGAAAGATGCCACAGAACTGGAAAAACTGCTGGCTTTTGAAAATGATGAAACAGTGCTGAACAAGCTGGAAGAAATCAAGATGGAAAAGAAACTGGAATTCAAAGAATACATGGAAGAAACCCAGGGACTGACTATTGATGAACATTCCATCATTGATGTACAGGTAAAACGTCTTCATGAGTATAAACGTCAGCAGATGAATGCACTTTATGCAATCTACAAATATCTGGACATCAAAGCGGGCAACAAACCGTCCACACCGATCACAATGATCTTTGGAGCCAAGGCAGCACCGGCGTATGTGATTGCAAAAGATATTATTCATCTGATCCTGTGTCTGCAGGAACTGATTGAGAAAGATCCGGAGGTAAGACCGTATTTCCGCGTACTGATGATTGAAAACTATAATGTTTCCAAAGCAGCAAAGGTTATTCCGGCAGCCAATATTTCCGAACAGATTTCGCTGGCATCCAAAGAAGCATCCGGAACCGGTAATATGAAGTTCATGTTAAATGGTGCGCTGACGCTGGGAACCGAAGATGGAGCAAATGTGGAGATCCGGGATCTGGTTGGCGAAGAGAATATTTATATTTTCGGCAGAAAACCACAGGATGTCATCGATCTGTACGAGGCAGGTACTTACAGTTCCAAAGAAATCTATGAAGAGGATGCGCTTATCCACAAACTGGTAGATTTTATCACAGGAGAAGAACTGCTTGCAATCGGTGATGAAGAAAGTCTGACCCGTCTGCACAGAGAACTGATCGGAAAAGACTGGTTTATGACACTGCTGGATACAAAAGAATATATCACAACAAAAGAAAAGGTCTATGCAGATTATGAAGATCGTAAGACCTGGAACAAAAAAGCACTGATCAACATTGCTAAAGCGGGATTCTTCTCATCTGACAGAACGATCGCGCAGTACAATGAGGACATCTGGAAATTAAAATAATGCGATTCCTGTAATCATAAAAGTAAGAAATCCGTCCATACTATAGTAAAAAACAGATCTATGGTATGGAGGGATTTTTTATGATTGGAATATGGATCGCAATTCTTTCAGGAACACTGATGAGTATTCAGGGAGTGTGGAATACACAGGTGACAAAACAGTCCAGTCTGTGGGTATCGACAGGATGGGTGCAGCTGACGGCGTTTCTGGTCTGTGTGGCAGCATGGTTTTTTACAGGAAGAGATTCGGTTGGAACACTGTGGCAGGTTGAAAACAAATATACACTGCTTGGAGGAATTCTGGGAACATTTATCACTGTGACCGTGATCAGGAGTATGGGAAAACTGGGACCGGCACAGGCAACGATGCTGATTGTGATCGCACAACTGGTGGTTTCCTATCTGATCGAGATGTTCGGACTTTTCGGTGTGGAAAAACAGCCTTTTGAATGGAAAAAACTGGCAGGTACGGCAATTGTTGTTGCAGGAATTGTTCTTTTTAAGTGGGAGTGAATTATTTCGGGTTTACAGTCTTGTAATTCAGATGAAAATTGGGTAAAATAAATTGTGTATGCATGGAGGGAGCCTTAGAGCGAAAGCGATAAGGAGCGTGCAGATGAAACAGAAAAAGAAAATTCTATGGATGCTTTTGCCGGTGCTGATATTTGTCGGTTGTGGTACGCAGGACAGCATATTGAAACGAGGCCAACCGGAAACCGGTTCGCTGGAAGAACAGCAGGATACGGAAACGGTATACAACGTGGAGTCAGAGGCGCAGAATGAAAAGCCGGAACAGGAAGAGAAACCTCTGCAGAAATGGATCTATGTGGATGTATGCGGTGCAGTCAGGAATCCGGGGGTCTATCGGATCGAGGCCGGAAGCCGGGTGTTTCAGGTGTTGGAACAGGCGGGCGGTTGTACAGAGGAGGCTTCATTGGAGACGGTGAATCAGGCAGATCTTCTGACAGATGGTCAGAAAATCCGAATCTACACCATGGAGGAAGCCGGGCAGATGGAAAGAAACTGCAGGAAGAAGATCCCATTTTGGATGACCGGGTAGATATCAACCGGGCAGGAAAGGAAGAGCTGATGACACTGACCGGAGTTGGAGAGACAAGGGCACAGGCGATTCTTGCATATCGTGAGACACATGGCAGCTTTTCCAGTGTGGAGGAGCTGATGCAGGTGGAAGGCATCAAAGAAAAAACATATGAAAAGCTGAAAGATCAGATCAGGATCAATTGAGGAGTAAAGAATGGCGAAGAAAGTATTGGTTGTAGACGATGAAAAATTAATCGTAAAAGGAATCCGGTTCAGTCTGGAGCAGGACGGTATGGAAGTAGATTGTGCCTACGACGGGGAGAAAGCCCTGGAATGTGCAAAGAATAAAGAATATGATATGATTCTGCTGGATCTGATGCTTCCGAAGATGAATGGACTTGAGGTATGTCAGCAGATTCGTGAATTTTCAGATGTTCCGATTATTATGCTGACAGCAAAGGGCGAGGATATGGATAAGATCCTTGGTCTGGAGTATGGAGCGGATGACTATATTACCAAGCCTTTTAATATTCTGGAAGTAAAAGCAAGAATTAAAGCCATTATGCGCCGTGCCGGTAAGAATGCCACACAGGAGACAAAAGCAAAAGTGGTAGAGGTCGGAGAATTACGACTGGACTGTGAAAGCCGCAGAGTCTTTATCGGTACCAGAGAGATCAATCTGACTGCGAAAGAATTCGATGTACTGGAACTTCTGGTATTTAATCCCAATAAAGTATACAGCCGTGAAAATCTGTTGAATATCGTATGGGGATATGAATATCCCGGAGATGTGCGGACGGTGGATGTACATATCCGTCGATTGCGTGAAAAGATTGAAAGCAATCCCAGCGAACCAAAATACGTACATACCAAATGGGGTGTAGGATATTATTTTCAGGCGTAAGATCCAGAATGCAGGTCAAACACAGCCGGTATGTCAGGCGTGTAAACCTGCATTCTTTGTTTACGCGAGCAACGAGTCAAAGTCCGTATAAAAAAACAGCAGTGAGGAACAGTATGAAAGTCAATTGGAAAGTCAGATTTAAATTTGTAAAAAGTCTGCGATTTCGAATTTTAGTGATTCTGATCATTATTGGTATTGTGCCAAGTATCATTGTGGAAAAGGGAATCGTAAACAGTTACGAGGATCGGGCGGTATCAAACCGACAGCTGAATGTAAAGAATCAGTGTGATATCCTGGTGAATCAGCTGGCAAAAGAGAATTATCTCCAGAATCCGTCCTCAGAGGGAATCAACAGTGAGCTGACAATGCTCTCTAATGTATATAGTGGCCGTATTCTGATTGTGAATCAGGATTTTCAGGTAATCAAGGATACATATGATCTTGACAAAGGAAAATATATGATTTCCAAGGAAGTGGTCAAGTGCTTTCAGAAATTGAAAGAGAGCAGCTATTATGACAGGAAAAACAGTTATATCGAGATGACTATGCCGATTCCCGGTGCAGATGGAGAACAGGCACAGGGAGTTCTGCTGATCAGTATTTCAACGGAAGAAATTGTCTCAAGTATTGATATTCTTGAGCAGAAAGGACTGCGGATTCTTGTGATCAGCGGTGTCCTGGTGCTGATCTTCGGATATATTCTGGCCGGAATCCTGATAAAGCCGTTTGCAAAAATCACAAAGGCTATTGAGGATATCACAGATGGATTCCAGGATGAGAAAATTTCAGTTCCGGATTATACGGAAACAGAGCTGATCACAGATGCGTTTAACAAGATGCTTGGAAGAGTACAATCCCTGGATACTTCCCGTCAGGAGTTTGTATCGAATGTGTCTCATGAGCTGAAAACACCGTTGACATCCATGAAAGTGCTGGCAGATTCACTGGTTGGGCAGGAAAATGTACCGGTGGAACTGTATCAGGAATTTATGCAGGATATCGCAGCGGAGATTGACCGGGAAAGTAAGATCATCACAGATTTGCTGACGCTTGTAAAACTGGATAAGAAAGCTTCCAACATGAACATTGAACTGGTCAATATCAATGAACTCCTGGATATGATCCTAAAACGTCTGCATCCGATCGCTGCGAAACGAAATATTGAGTTGATTCTGGAAGGCTTCCGTCCGGTGGATGCGGAGATTGACGAGACAAAACTGTCACTTGCCATCAGCAATCTGGTGGAAAATGCGATCAAATATAATAAGGATGAAGGCTGGGTAAGAGTATCACTGAATGCAGATCATAAGTATTTTTATGTGACGGTAACCGATTCCGGCCTTGGAATTCCGGAGGAATCCATTGATCACATCTTTGAACGATTTTACCGGGTAGACAAATCGCATTCCACAGAGATCGAAGGAACCGGTCTTGGACTGGCGATTACAAGAAGTGCCATCATGATGCATCACGGGGCGATCCGTGTGAAGAGTCAGGTGGGTGAAGGAACTACATTTTCAGTGCGGATCCCGCTGACGTTTATTGACTGATCGAGGATGGTGAGAATATGAAAAAAAGAAAATAACAGCATTGGTGATGGCACTGGTGCTTGGGGCTGTTGCTTTTTCCGGCTGTGGAAAGAAAGAGACAGAGAGTAAATACAAAATTTATTATATCAATGAAGAACAGGGAGAAGTCCTTGCGGAAAGTTTTGTACCGTCCGAGGAGACGACGCAGACCATGCTGGAAGAGATGACAGAAAAATTGAATAAGAAAAATGCAGAAGGGCATACACTGCTCCCGGAGAATATTGAGATACAGAGCTGTGTGGATGACGACGGGATGATTCGGGTAGATTTTAATCATGCATATCATGATTTGAATCCGGTAGATGAGGTGCTTTTGCGAGCTTCCATTGTAAAAGATTATGTACAGATTCCAAATATTTAATCTGGTTACGATTACTGCGGAAGGAACACCTATCGTTGATTCCCAGGGGCAGGAGATAGGAGCCATGAGTCTGGACAGCTTTCTGGAAAACACAGGAAAAGAAATTATGGCATATCAGTATAAGGAACTCAACCTTTATTTTACCAATGAAGAAGGCAATCAACTGGTACCGGAGGCACGTCAGGTATATTATAATGGTAACACACCGATTGAAAAGGTTATCGTAGAACAATTGCTTCGTGGTCCGGGAGAGAGTGGACATTATGCCACCCTTCCGTCCGATACACGAATCGTCGGGGTATCTGTGGCAGATGGAATCGCTTATGTGAATCTTGGAAAACAGTTTGTTGATGAGGCACTGCCGGTAGATGCACAGATTCCGATATACTCGATTGTCAATTCTCTGATTGATGCAGGCAATGTAAGCCAGGTACAGATTTCCATTAACGGAGATACTTCTCTGCTATTTAAAGATAAAGTGGATATGAATCAACTGTTCCAGGTCAATCATGAATTGGAGAAAGGAGGAGAGGACTGACGGGAAAACGTCCTCTCTGCCTGCTGTTTGCAGGACTGATCCTGATTATTCTGGTGACGGACTGGTGTGGAGGTTCCTGGATATGGAAATCTCCCGCCGGGAAGAAACCATGGCAGTGGGCAGAACAAGAGCAGAAGGTACAGGCGGAAGGAGTGGTGTACCGTATTGAAAAAACCACCCGCACAGTTATTTATCTGAAAAAAGCAATTCTGATCCGTTCCGGATCGACAAAAAATTATCCCATTCGAAATATCAAATGTACAGGAAAAGAAGAAAAATAAACAGTCTGCGGGAAGGAATGCATGTCCGAATGGAGGGGATGCTTGTATTGCCGGAACTTCCGCGCAACCCGGGACAATTTAACCGAAGAATCTACGAAAGCGGGAAGAAAATTGATTTTTATCTGGAGAATCCGACTGTTTTGGAAGTAAAAGAACAGAGATCCGGTGTCAGGGAAGTTGTAGAAATATGGAAGACAGAAATGATGAACCGATGTGAGAAAATCTATCCGGATGCGGAGGCAGGTATACTCGAGGCTATGTTGTTTGGCGAAAAGAGGGAACTGTCCGGGAATATCAAAGAACTTTATCAGGCAGCGGGAATCAGCCATGTGCTTGTCATCTCCGGTTTGCATATCAGCCTTCTTGCCCTGGCAGTCGCCGGGATTTCTCCGAAGGCTGGGGTTTTCCCCATGCCCCGTTTTGGGTGGTGCTTTTCTAGTTGGTGTGCTGACGGGGTACGGTATCCTGATCGGACAGCCCACCACAGCGGTACGGGCTTTACTGATGTTTTTTGTACTTCAGGGTGCAAGACTTCTCGGGCGTTCCTACGATCTGCTGTCTGCGCTGGCGTTTTGCCGGGATTCTGATGCTCCTGGATAACCCGGATCTGATATTGGATGGTGGGTGCAGACTGTCTTTTTGTGCTGTGATCGGTGTGGGATGGTATGTCAGTGAAAAGACAAAATCTTTCGGAGCATCGGGGA
>ENA-OQIF01000697-OQIF01000697.1-human-gut-metagenome-genome-assembly--contig:-NODE-697-length-10639-cov-2.336663_pt1 | contig 10639 bp, 12 predicted proteins | sample MGYA00242574_ERZ504738 | MGnify/ENA primary metagenome ERZ504738 (study PRJEB26092, sample SAMD00036437) | human gut metagenome | host: Homo sapiens | study: EMG produced TPA metagenomics assembly of...
TTGCAAATACGAACTGCCCTTTATGTCCGGCTACCGTAGACCGTGGAAATCCTTCGATGCTCTCGTACGGAATAACCTTTTCCACAGTCACATGGTCTGCATAATCACCAAGACCAGATCCAAGGATCAGCGCCAGTTTCGGTACAAACGGGAGCTGATCTTTCACTGCCTCATAACACTGATCCAGTTTTTCTTCACTCTTCATCGCCGTCCTCCTTCTGTGCGCAGGCATCCCATACTTCCTGCTCTGCATCCTGTTCCGGCGCTGTTTCTTCTTTTGTTTCTTCCTGGGATTCTTCGGTTTCTTCTTCAACTTCTGTTTCCGGCTCTTCGCCTTCTTTCTCTTCTTTCTCTTCCTGGTCTTCCGTCTCCTCTACCGGTCCCTGGGTAAACCATTCCTCTTCTTTTTCTTCCTCTTCCCCCGGAAGTTCCGTACCGCAGTACATGCAGAATACGGCATCTTTCGGATTGGAGATTCCACAGGCAGGGCATACATTTTTTCCCTGTTTTGCAGCCATGCTCTCTTTACACTCTGCCAGTTCTTTCTGCAGACCCATCACCACTTCACAGTGACCGGCCAGTTCTTCATCCATGGTATCTCCGTCTACATAGCGCTTATACACAATTTCACCGACATCCGCATATTTTTTCCGAATTTCTCTTTGCAGTGTCCGCACTTTGTTTCGCATCTTCTGTGTCTCAACAAATTCCTCTGTTTTCTTTCCTACAGCCCCTGCTGTTTCTGTAATCGTCTGTTTAATGCTGCCAAATAAATCTTCGTTCATAAGTCATACCTCCTTGAATATAAAAACCCATTTGTATCCGTTTTACTGCAACAACAGCGGCTCCTGTCCTCTTAAAAGGATCTTCGGACCACCGGTGTGTTCAATATATTCTTTGGTGATGATCACCTCTCCAATACTGTCGTCCTTTGGAATCTCGTACATAATATCCAGCATGTATTCTTCCAGAATCGCTCGCAGTGCTCTCGCACCGGTATCTTTTTCCAGTGCTTTTTTTGCGATTGCACGCAACGCATTTTCTTCGAATTCCAGTTTGACTTCGTCCATCTCCAGTAGTTTTTCATACTGTTTCAGGATTGCATTGCGTGGCTCTTTAAGAATCTTCACCAGCATGTCTTCATCGAGTCCCTGCAATGTGAAAATGATCGGCAGTCTTCCAAGAAATTCCGGTACCATACCGAACATTCTCAGATCCTCCACCGTTACCTTATTCAACAGATTTCTATCATTGTCATATTTATCTTTCAGATCCGCCTGAAAACCAATTGCTGCCTTTTTGTTTAACCGTTCTTTGATGATTTCCTCCAGATCCGGGAATGCACCGCCACAGATAAATAAAATATTGCTGGTATTTACTGTAGTCAGTGGTACCATGGCATTTTTACTGTTCGCTCCCACCGGCACTTCCACATCACTTCCCTCGAGAAGTTTTAACATCCCCTGCTGTACCGCCTCACCACTGACATCTCTCTGGTTCGTATTCTTCTTTTTTGCAATCTTATCGATCTCATCGATAAAGATAATTCCATGCTCTGCCCGCTCCACATCATTGTCTGCTGCCGCAAGTAGTTTGGAAACTACGCTTTCGATATCATCACCGATATAACCTGCTTCCGTCAGCGAAGTCGCATCCGTGATCGCAAGTGGCACATCCAACAGTTTCGCCAGTGTCTGCACCAGATAGGTCTTACCACTTCCGGTCGGTCCTATCATCAACATATTGGACTTTGCAATCTCTACTTCACCACTTTTCTGCTCTGCACTGAGTACTCGTTTATAGTGATTATACACACCAACCGAAATCACCTTTTTCGCATGTTCCTGACCGATCACATATTCATCCAATTTTTCTTTGATCTTATGTGGCGGCGGAACATCCTTCATGGTAAATTCCTGCTTCTTTTCTTCCGTTTTCTTTTTCTTCTTCACTTTCTGTTTCTCTGATACCTGATTCGGAATACTCGACAGATCCATCATGCTGATATTGGGCATGTGGCTCATCAGCTCCCCGTAATTCATATTGCTGTTATTCATGGTATCAAAACTTTTCTGCATACATTCTGTACAAATATGTATATTCTGAGGAAGCGTGATCATCGGTCCTGTCTTGCTCTCCGGTCTCCGACACAGAAAACAGACTTTTTCGTATTCATCTTCCTTCATATTTTCATCAGAAGCCTCCCGCCCCTGCTTTTCTTTTTCCAGTAAATCCTTGTCTTCTGACATCCGTTTATCCCTTTCTCATCCCACATTTTTATGAGACACTGTCCCCGAAACCACCTGTCACTCCTATGTACTTCCGGTTACTTACCCTATATTATAAAACAGAATCTTCTTGCCCTCAAGTAAACTTTTTCTAAACACAGCTTTCAGCCTGTCTCCCCCTATTTTCCTTCTGTTCCCCCCTCTGAATAAGTTCTATCCCTTCATTCCTTTTATTTCCTGCCATTCCCACCATATTTCAACTTTCTCCCACCGTTAACACACAGCGGCAGGGGTTCCCGCCAGGGTCCGGCAACACTTTGTGGGCGTTTAGAGCAAGCTTTAAGATCCAGTCCTTAGAAGAACTTGACAGTGAGCGGCTCTCCGCGAACTGGCATTTAGTTCTTCTTAGGACTTAGCTTAAAGTTGCTCTGCCCACGTTGCCGGACTCTGACGGGAACCCCTGCCGCGTCCGTCTATGATACTACTTATTCACTTACTTATCCTGCTGGGGATCCGCCTGCTTCATCTCACTCTTCTTTCCAAGAGTAACCGAAACCGTCTGCTCCTGATACTCCCCGTTCTGTGCCCGGCTGATCACAACCTCCACAGTCTCTCCTGCCTGATAATACTCCAGTTTTCCAACCAGATCCGAACTGCCGGAAACCGTCATACCGTCAAACTTGACAATCACGTCACCTTTCTGGATACCTGCTGTCTGTGCCGGTCCGCCCTCTTCCACAGAATCTACAAAGGCACCCAGTGGGATACCGTAAGTCTGTGCAGAAGTAGAATCTACATTCAGACAAGTCACACCGATATAACCCGCATGATCTTCATCCGCCTTATATCTTGTCTCGCGGTTCATCAGTTCATCCAGGATTGGCTGTGCCACAGATATCGGAATCGCATAACCCATTCCTTCTACTTCGGTGGCTGCCGCTTTCGCAGAGTTGATACCAATCAGTTCTCCCTGCATATTCAGCAGTGCCCCACCGCTGTTGCCGGGATTGATTGCTGCATCTGTCTGGATCAGTTTCCCGGTTGTCTTTCCCTCTTCGTCGGTTACTTCACGATCCACCGCACTGATCCATCCGGAAGTTACGGACTGTCCATATCCCAGTGCATTACCAATGGCAACTACCTGTTCCCCGATTTCCAGCTCATCGGAATTGCCGATGCTTACTACTTTAATGGATTTCAGAGTATCTTCACTCATATCCGCAATTTTCACAGCGACTACCGCCAGATCGTTGTCGGAATCCGTTCCCTTGACCTGAGCTTCATACACCGCATCATCATCAAAAGCGACCGTAATAGTATCTGCATCAGCTACTACATGATTATTCGTTGCTACCAGGATCTCACTGTCATTCTGTCCTACAATGATACCGGAACCGGAACTCTCACTCGGGTACTGCTGCACGCCGCCAAAGAAATCCTGTACCGTTTTTACAGACGCATTCGTAATAGATACAACAGACGGCATACAACTTTTGGCCACCTGCGCAACGGTGTATTCTCCCGTTGTGCCTGCGCTTACTTCCTCCGCTGCATCACTTCCGCTTCCTGCTGCGCTGTTACTGTCCCCGGCAGCATTCTCCTGCTGTGGCAGTTCCGTGGTCGGAAGCTGATACTCTGTTTTCTGTTCATTTTTAATTTCTTTATTCGCGATCATACTGGATCCGATGATGATACCGCCTGCAACTACACCAAAAAGTACCGCCAGGCCAAGCGTTACTATTACTTTTTTTCCTGTTCCGCCCGGTTTTCTGTGGTCCTGTGGTTGATTCGGATCCTGCTGTGGCTGGTAATACGTATAATTTCCGTACTTTCTCTGGCCGGTCACCGGACCGTTCTGCGTACTCTGTTCCCGGCTCGTCCAGGAATTCCCACTCTGATACGCTCCGCCATTTTGTGTATTCTGGTTATTCTGACTGTTTCCCGCACAGCCCCAGTTACCATTCTGATAGCCCTCGGTTGTCTGTCCGGAAGGACTGCTGTTTTCCGTCTTTTTTGTTGTATGATCTCCACCGACCGGCTGTCCCCAGCCTCCGTTATCCTGTGATTCGGCTGCTGTCTCTGTGTAATTTTGTGTATCCGCAGTCCCGCTGACATCCTCCCGGTAATTCTGATTCTCATACGTATTCTGGCTGGCACGTTCCCCGCCGTCCGCTCCGTTCTGGCGTTTCTGATAATCCGGGTTTACCCAGTGATAAGAAGCTGCTTCTCGCGAATTCTCCGGCTGTGCACCACTCTGCTGCACCGGCTGTTCCTGTGGCTGTACCGGAGTATCCGTCACATCCGCCGACTGTTCTTTCTTCTCCTCTTTCCCCAACACTGCTTCCCACGGATATCTCGGTTTTTCTTCCTCTGTTTTTGCAACCTGCCCGTCACCGTTTGTCGCTGCTTCTTCCGTCGTTTCTGTCACTTCCACCCGCTCCGATACTTCAGGTTCCTGACTTTCTGTCGCCTCCGGCATTGCTTCTGCGGTTTCCCCTGCTTCCGGTTCTTTTACAGCTGTCGCCTCTGTCACTTCAGATTCTTCACCGACCGGTTGCTGATTTTCTTCCTGTTCTGTTCCCGGCATTTTCCATTCATCATTCATCGTTTTTCTCCCTGTCCTTTATATGTCTTCACATTCTTTTTCACGTTTTGTGTATCTGTTTATCATATCCGAAAATTGTGTTAAAATTGTGAACTTTCCCGCTTATTCCCAATATTTCGGATTCATCGTACAGCGAGGGATCACCCACTTTGGAAGCTTCTGATATCTCTTTCCCAGAAGATAGCCCAGATATTTCCAGCCGCTCTGCCATACCAGCTGGATCACCATCCATGGTTTTCCCTGTCTGCAGAGCCAGCCGGCGGTTTTTTTCACCAGACGGATCCCCTCTCCTTCCGATCGGATCCCGGCAAAAACTTCCGGATGGTCTGCCTGTGAAACCGCCAGATCAAAGTTCCGGTGAAACTGCTGGATTGCCGAATAATTGTGGGAATGTACCACCTTTGCCTCTGCCGCATAAGCCACTCCATATCCCTTTTGGATCAGTTCTCCTGCAAAGATCATATCTTCATTAAAAATGGCCTTCTGTACAAACCCCCCAACTGCAGATACAGCTCCCGCCTGTACATTGCGCACACATTGGAACAAAAATACGTCTTGATACCGAGTTCCGGCAGGTCCGCCAGCCATTTCACCCGGCTTTCCTCCGGATAATTAAACTGTCTCGTATACTGTTCCATCAGCCGGCAGTCTTCCCGTGGCAGCTGTCTGGCATAGGCAGCTCCGATTTTTTCGTCCTGTTCCATCGTCTCCACCAGCTTTTCAATCAGATGGCAGTCTTCCGGCAATGCATCCTGGGTCATAAACAGCAGATAATCTGCCCGGCTCATCCGCGCCGCCTGATCCCTTGTCTTTCCATGATCGAATTCCTCTCTGGTCAGATGGTGCACTTCCATCGGAATCGTCGTTTTCTCATAAGCTGCTTTCCAGTTTTCCTTTCCTGTATTCATCACGATCAGACGGTGTACCGGCCAGGTCTGTCCTTCCAGTCCGCGCAGCATCTGTTTCCACCCTTCTCCCGGACGATAAGCCGGGATAATCACATCTACCGTTTTCTTTCCATAATCTGCTCCATTTTCTATATATGTGAAAAGAACTGTCGCACTTTTCACGACAGTTCTTTATTTTCCATCTTTTCTTCTTACTCCGTATCACTCTCACGATAAGCTGCAAGGGAGCCATCTTCCGAATGATCCAGTCTTGACTCTTCTCCAAATCCGCTCTTATCCACAATTCGCTGGCTATATGCCTTCACTTCTTCGGAAGGTGTATAACTGTCTTCCGGATACAGGAATTCATGCAGTTTGATCACATTTGATTCCAATGTGACCGGAAGTACTACATCAATTCCAACCGCATCTTTCACACGCTGTCCATACAGATGATCAAATGGAAAACCAGTTTGATCTTCAATATCATAGGATAACATACTCATTCCCATCTGCAGAATTTCTGCTTTTGAAAAAGATGTATAGATATTTGGAAATACTTTATCTAGAATTTACTCAATGTAGCGACATCTGCATTTTTTCGCTTTCGTTTTTGGATTCGTATTTCTTCCGCGAAGAACAATTCCCCATTCTTCCTCCGTAAAAAAACCTTCTGTTTCCAAAACTTCCAAAAAAACGTGCCTGTGCTTTTGCACTTACCCATTCCACACTTTTTTTCTGCAGAACATAGGTTTTTTGATATCCTTTTGATAAAAGCATTTCCCTTACGAACAGTGACATAACAGCATCTCCCATATAAGCAAGAGAAGTTCCATTATACTCCTGTAAAAAGCATTACAAAAATCCCCCTTTCTCTATTAAATTGCGCACGGAATTTATCTGCAAGTTCAAAATCTTTTTGCGTAACTGCATTTCTCCACTCTGCATGCAAGTTTTTATCTTCTTCACTTAAAACGATTCGATGATTTTCAATTCCTAATACATCTAACATTTTTTCAACTGCATTTACTTTTAATCCTAATGCAGTAAAATCAATCTCTTTTTTGTACGTACAACTTGATTCAACTGTTTTACCACATCAAAAATAGCCGCAAAAGCATTCGGTGTATTCAAATCATCTTCCATTGCAGTAAGGAATGTATGAAAACTTTCTACATCATACTCTTCTTTTAAATCTACACCTGCAAGACCTGCTTTTACATATGCTTGTTTAAAGGTGTTTAACTTTGTTAATTCTTTTTAGCTGTTTCGATTGCTTCTTCATTAATATTTAAAGGACTGCGATAATGAGAGGATAAGAACAGCCAGCGAAGAGTATCTCCACCGATTTTTCAATCATATCTTTTGCCCAAATAACATTTCCTAGGGATTTAGACTATTTTTTGATTATCAATATTGATCATTTGGTTATGCATCCAAGTATGTGCAATCGGATGATGATGACAAGCCATTGATTGAGCAATTTCATTTTCATGATGAGGGAATTTTAAATCCTGTCCCCCACCGTGAATATCAATCTTACCACCTTCAAAAATATCGTTGATCATAACTACACATTCAGTATGCCAGCCAGGACGTCCTTTTGACCATGGACTATCAAAGCGAATACCTTCATCCGTCTTTTTCCATAATGCAAAATCAGTTGATTCTTCTTTTTATCATTTTCATCGATTCGTTCACTCGCTCCAGCTACTAAATCTTCGATTTTGATCCCTGATAATTGTCCATACTCATCAATTTTAGATACTCTAAAATAAACATCCCCGTCAACCTCATAAGCATAACCACTCTTAACTAAATTATCAATAAATTTTATGATTGCATCCATCGTATTCGTAACTCTAGGTGCATAAGTTGGGAATAATAAATTCAAATTCCGACGAACATCTTCATAAGCAGCAATATATTTATCAGTAAGTTCTTTTTCAGTTATTCCTTCTGCCTTAGCCGCCTTAATGATTTTATCATCAACATCAGTAAAGTTTGATACAAAAGTCACTTTATATCCTAAATACTCAAATGTTCTTCTAAGTACATCAAAGACGATCATCGGGCGAGTATTACCAATGTGAACATAATTATAAACCGTTGGCCCACATACATAAATACTTACTTCACCTTCGCGAAGCGGTTTAAATTCTTCCTTCTTATTTGTAAGGGTGTTAAATATTTTCATCATTACCTCCATAAATAAAAAAGCATATTACTATCAGGACACCATTGTGTTCTTCCACCCGATAATAGATGCTTTAAGATTACTATTAACGCTAGTTCACGTTCTTTCTTTTCAAAAGACTCAGATAAGGGCAGTTCAATTATTTCCATTTAGCCGTTTCCACCATCAGGCTATCTCTATTAACTTCTAATAATCTACTTCGTTTACCTATAATTTAAATATATGTTTATCTTAACAAAATCATTCACGAAATACAACTTATTTACCTGTTGCCATAGAAAAACTCTGTAAATATACTGTCATATCTTTATCGTTATCCTCAAAATCATCTTTAGCAGCACGATATCCATAAATATAAGTATTATCATCACTAAAGTAAACTATCTCTTTGGCTCTAATTCCAGTATCACTATGAACAAATACATATTGATAAACATCAAGACCACTGTCTAAAACCGGTTTGGATACCTCAATCTCCGAAGCACCACTTTGCTCAATTTCACCAGTATATAATTCATCTTTATCTTCAACAACATTATCAGTTTCATCTTTAATTACTTTAAAATACAATGTGTTGTTGTCCTTAGAGAATTCTACTGTATCTGTATCAGTTGCATTTGCAGTAATCTCATAATTACTTGGATAATAAAAACTAACTCCATCATCAGTACTATACTTAGTTCCACTTTTTTCTAAGTTAACATCTTTATCCCGCGCGCCACAAGCTGTCACAAGACACAAGCATAAAGTTGTAACAAGTATTTTCATTATTTTTTTCATTACAACCACTCCTCTACTATCCCATTTTACACAACTCTCCAACCGATTACAACCTTATTTAGCCCACAATTATTTTATAATAAGCCAAAATATCGTAAAGCCGACACAATCCCATCATTGTCGACATTATCTGTTATGTAATCACACACTGCCTTTGTTTCTGCACAGCCATTTTCCATACAAATTCCCGTACCAACAAACTGGAGCATATCTATATCATTATGTCCCATCACCAAAAGCCATCGTTTCCTCAACCTTGATTTTATAATGATCCAAGATAGCACTGATTCCTTCTTGCTTCCCACCTTGCTTGGGAATAATATCATAAGCTCCATCATGCCACTGAGTATATTTGCAATGTTGCGTTAAAGCTACCAGTTCTTCTATCTCCTCTTTTGTTACAAAAGGATCGATTTGATAAACATCATTAATCAAGGCTCGTGAAACATCTTTTTTCGGTGGTAATGAGGTATTGATTGCCGTCTGTGCAGCAACAACCAGATCATTAATTAAATTAATATACAAATCATCTCCTTCAACAAAACTACAAGCCAACTGATGTTTAGTTACATGATCAACGATTCTTTCTACATCTTTAGAATTAATGGGATTTTTATAAATAACCCCTTCCTGATTAAAACAATACCCTCCGTTCAATGTTAGATAACCATCAAATGTAAATTGAGCATTTATCCCTAACTCATCTAATTCTAAATAGTGACGTCCACTTGCAATAAATAATTTGATTCCCTTTTCTTGAAGCTGTTTTAAAGCTGCTATTACACCCTCACTAAGCACTGATCTGCTTTTAGAAATCAATGTTCCATCTACATCAAAAAAATTGCTTTTATCATACCTTCTCCTTTGGAAAGGAAAAGACAGATTGCTCTGTCTTTTATCCTATTAACGAATTAAATACTTTTAAATATTGGTCAGCGCTAGCATCCCAATCTAACTTTGCCTGCATTGCTCTAGTCATGATTCCTTTCCATGCCTCAGGATCTTCATCGTAAACCTTTAAAGCATAGTCAATTGTTTTCATCATTTCATGAGCGTTATAGTTTGCAAAACTAAATCCAGTTCCAGTATCAGCATATTCATCATATGGCTCAACGCTATCTTTTAAACCACCAGTTTCCCTTACGATTGGAATCGTTCCATATCGAAGAGACATCATCTGTGATAACCCACAAGGTTCAAATAACGATGGCATTAAGAACATATCACACCCTGCATAAATACGACAAGATAACCCAAAATCGTATTTTAACTGTAATGAAACAGTATCTTGGTGGTGATATGCGATTCCTTTTAAGGCATCTTCATAAACCTGATCACCGGCACCAAGAATCAAGATTTGAACCTTACGACTGCACATTTCACTAAATTGATTGATAATTAAATCTAATCCTTTTTGTTTAGTTAATCGTGTCACGATCCCAATTAGTGCAACATCTTTATCTTCAGGCAATCCCACTTCTTTTTGTAAAGCTAATTTGTTTACAATTTTATCTTTAAACACCGTACTCTAAATCATAATTTTTAACGATTTGAGGATCTGTTGCTGGATTAATTACATCATAATCAACACCATTTAAAATACCATACAAATCATATTTTCGCATTTCTAAGATATTTTGTAAACCTTCTCCATACTCTGGAGTTAAAATTTCACGTGCATAAGTTGGTGAAACAGTTGTAATAATATCACTATAGAAAATAGCTGCTTTCATCATATTTAAACATCCATCATTTCGACAATTACCATTATAGTATAAATAATTATCTAATCCAAAATAACTCACTTAACAATTTAGGGTCAGCTTTTCCCTGGAAAAGCAATATTATGAATTGTAAAGACGATTTTAATATTATCGTAATGTTCATAATAACAATATCTTTCTTTATATAACATCGCAATCATCGCTGTTTGCCAATCATG
>ENA-OQIF01000698-OQIF01000698.1-human-gut-metagenome-genome-assembly--contig:-NODE-698-length-10637-cov-2.427022_pt1 | contig 10637 bp, 12 predicted proteins | sample MGYA00242574_ERZ504738 | MGnify/ENA primary metagenome ERZ504738 (study PRJEB26092, sample SAMD00036437) | human gut metagenome | host: Homo sapiens | study: EMG produced TPA metagenomics assembly of...
TGCTCAATAGCTTCCGGATGACGCATTCCCTCGGATACAACTCCGTAAAGGCTGCTGTTAATTACTGCGGTAGGACCGCCGGACTGACCGACGATCAGATTCTTTCTGGACATAAGAAACCTCCTGTATCGTTTGATTTAATGTGATTGCTTTTCATTATATCATACAACTGCCTTCCATAGCAATTCAATAAAAAGGTGTGTTCCCACATCCCCCTGTGAAAGCACACCTTATATTTCCCATATTCAGTTTCTGTTTTTATTCCCCGAATTCCCTGTGGTCTTCTTCCAGTTTCTGTTCTATTTTAATCTTTTTTTTTGCCTCTTCTTTCTGCTCATCCCGTGTTTTCGGAAGGATCACATTAAGCATTACTGCAATAATAGTTGCAAGGACAACCGGTGATTTACCGAAAATTGTTGTTACCCATGTGGGAAAGCTTGCAAGTGCAGCTGTTGCCTGAGATACACCCATTCCCAGTGCAGCTGCAAGTCCTACGATAGATGAATTCGGTAATCCATCTCAGCAGAAGCAACCAGCTTCATACCTGTCATTGCGATCGATGCAAATACAGACACAGTTGCACCACCCAGTACACACTGAGGAATCGTTGTCAGGATAGCTGAGAATTTCGGAACCAGACCTGCTATACCGAGAATTGCAGCTGCAAGTCCCAGTACCCAACGGTTGATAACCTTTGTAGTTGTAACAATACCAACGTTCTGGCTGTATGTTGCTGTGGGAAGTCCGCCGAGCAATGCGCCTACAACGTTAGAAAGACCATAACCAACGATTCCGCGCTGCAGTTCATCATCCTTAGGTGTTCTGTCCATAGCTTCCGATCGTAGTCGCTGAATAATCACCGATTGCCTGAATAGAGTTGATAGCAATAAAATTACCCAGTGCAACACAGGAAGACGGCTCAAACTGTACTCCAAAATGCATCAGAGATGGAAGCTGACAGACACCTGCTTCCCCTATGCTTGAGAAATCTACCATTCCAAACGGAATAGAAACCAGATATCCCACTATAATACCGATCAGAATGGATGCCAGTTTCCAGATTCCCTTTCCAAAATGATTCAGAGCTGTAACAACGATCAGCGTGAAAAATGCAATTGCCCAGTTCTGCCAGGATCCGTAATTCGGACTGCTGGTACCGCCTGCCATATAATTAATGGCAGTCGGATACAGGGAAAGACCGATGGTAAATACGACTGTTCCTGTTATTAGCGGCGGGAAAAATACCCGAATCTTCTTGACCAGCAAACCCATAACAACTGCTACGATACCACCAACAATCTCCGCACCCATGATTGCTGCTATTCCATACGATTCCGCTATCGCCTGCATACTTGGCACGTAAGCAAAGCTGACACCCATGATAATAGGCAGGCCTGAGCCAATTGCAAATTTCGCCTTTCCGCCAATCGGAAACAGCTGAAGCAAAGTTGACAATGCTGCAATGACCAGTGCCGACTGGATCAGGATAACCTGGTCTTCTCTGGAGAGTCCGCCTGGAACTGCTCCGGAAACGATGATCGCCGGTGTGACACAGCCAACGATCATAGCTACGACATGCTGCATGGCAAGGGGTAAAGCCTCACTCATGCGGGGGATTCCGTCAGTTTCAAAAATACTGCCTCTCTTCATAATTGCCTCCCAATTTCTTTTGTACGATTGTAACATTTTTTGTCCAAAAAAACAATTAGACAGCCTAATTATTTTTGGTCTAAAACTATACAATATTTACTCTTAAAATTTGGTTATTATTTTATCTTTTATATGTATTTTCCAGTATTTCATAAACCTTTCAGTTTATAATCTCAAATGTCCGATACAGATCCAGTCTTCCATATCCCCATCCCGGATTGGGGTATTCCATCTGTTCTTCTCTCACTGCCCCTTTCTGCAGATAAAACTTCACCGTATTTCCAGATGCATAAGGAATATTTCCTCTCACGATCGCCCATTCCTGCACCAATGCTGCTGCTCCTGCAACAACAGCCGAAGAAAGACTGCTCCCCGAAGCCTTTCCAAACGCCCCTCCCGGCAATGGAATGAGCAGATCTACTCCCGGTGCTGCCAGATCAGGTGTCACCTGGTTATTTGGAGTAAACCCTCGCCCAGCCTGAAAATACAGACTGTTATCCAGATACTGATAAGCTGTTGCCGTAATACCTCTGGTTGAATCCCCAGGTGCAGTAACAGTTATATAAGGTGTAGACTCCAGAAAATAAGTATCCGGCGAAATCAGCCCTTGCACCGGAAGCCACATGTGAAACCTGCTTCCCGATATTCCTTTTTTACTGACATTTACCTTCCAGATACCTGCTGCCGGATGAAAGAAGCGAAAATAAATCAGCTGTTTCCCGGTCATCCGCTCCATCTTTACGTAATTGACCAGCACTTTCGTCTCCACAAAAATGAAACTTAATTCCTGAGTACCTGCACCAAGAGAACTGCTCACATACAGCTTTTCTCCTGCCGGTGACTGTAACGATATCCCATAGTCATCCGGCGGATCTCCCCAAAATTCCATGGAAAATCCTTCTTCTTTATCCGCAATACGAAGTTCAACAGTATCCTGATTTTTCACATAGTCCAACTCTGCTGTATAATGATGCTGTGCTGCACCCTCATTTCCTGCTGCCACAGATACTGATACCTGAGAATCTTCATTAATATAATCTACATATCGACTCAGCTCACTGTCACCAACATGTGCGCTCTGATTGGTGCCAAGTCCCAGACAAACGGAAACCGGCATTCCCATCTCTTGTGCCATCTTCACTGCAAAAGAAATCCCCAGCATAATGTCGTCTTCCTGAAATACCGGTGCCTGTGGCGGATACTGGTAAAATTTTCTCAGATAGGATTTTGCTTTCTTTAATTTCACCACAATGATCGTTGCTTTCGGAGCTGCTCCTGAGAAATTTTCTGTGGGTACAAAATTGCCTGCTGCCAGCCCTGCCATAGCTGTACCATGTCCGTTCTCATCCAATGAGGGTACAATCTCCTGTGGATTCTCCGACAGCAATGCCTGATTAATTTCCTCTCCGGTAAAAACCTTTCCATAAGGAACCTGTTCATCCTCATTTCCCGGAATTGTCTGATCCCAGATATATGCAATACGGCTTACATCTCCGTTTCGAAAGATTGGATTCAGATAATCAATCCCGGAATCAATCACTGCGATCACTGTGCCCTCTCCCTGAAGTTTCAGATAGGGATGATTATGTAACCGTGTAATCCCGGATGAATTTAATGCATCCGCATCCATAAATGTATAACACTTCGGCAAAGATGCATACGTATAGGAATTAATTTCCAGCGGACCAATCTCATTCAGCGGAATATATAGAATTCCAAACAATTCATTCACAGGAAGAAATTTTCCACCCATATTCTGTCCATGTTTTACAATAAAATCCCCGTACTCTTCATCCTGTGCCGGCGGTATTGACGGCTCAGCATGAATGCCCGGGGGGTTTTCCTGCTGTATCTGCACTTCAAAATCGTCAGGTCCGAACATTACTGTCCTCCCTGGATTTTTTATACATGATATGCACAATATATGCTCTTTATGACAATTCTAACCTTTACTGTTCAGACTGATATTCGCTTCCTGCTTTTGTTTCTTCACAACAGTCAGTAATAATATAATTCCAGCCACAGTTGTAAAAATACTGATAAACTGCGAAGTCGACAATACTCCTACGCTTCCTCTTTCAATATCTCCTCTGAAAAATTCGATCACAAATCTTCCTATACTGTAGAAAATAAGATAGCAGGCAGCCACCTGTCCATCTGCTTTCTTATGCTTTGCCACATAAAGCAGCAGCAGAAAATGGGCAAAATCCAAAAAACCGGAATAAATCTGTGTCGGGATCAGAGCAACATTGTTGGGTGCAAAATCTGAATTTGTAAACGTAACCGCCAGAGGCCCTGAAGTTTCTTTCCCATAACAGCAGCCTGCCAGAAAGCATCCAATCCTGCCAAATCCCTGTGCCAGTGCAATGGATGGCATCATCAGATCAAAATACTCCAGAAATTTCAACTTCTTTATCCTGCAGTACAGCCAGCCCACCAGAATTCCTCCGATGATTCCTCCATATACCACAAATCCATCTGATCCTATGATCTGCCTTGGATTCTGCAGAAATTCCCTCCAGTTGGTGATCCAGAACAAAATCTTCGCAGATGTAAATCCACCAATGGCGCACCACACTACCAGATAAAAAATATGTTCACATGCAAGTTTCAGTTTACGCGCTCTCTGCTCAGCCACAAACCAGGCAGCCAATACTCCCATGGCGATCATAAATCCATAACCATATACCGTCAACGGTCCTATATGTAACAATTCATTATGCATGTCTCAAATCCTCTCAAATCTTAAAATACTTCCTGTCACTCTCTCATTTTATTTATTATTCACAGTCGGATTTCCCAAATAAACCTTCAAAAACCTCCAGCAATTTTTCATTTGCATAATCATTGGCTTCATTCTCATGTACCGCTTCCGCATCTGCTTCTCCGCAGATATCCACACCGGCAATCTTTCCACTGCTTTCTTTTGCACATTCCAATACAGTCTGTACACCGGACACCAAAGTTGTCAGCCTCATATCCCCCTGGCTCCATGTCGTCTGTGCATCCTCTGTACAAAGCACATCTTTATCAACAGATATATATAATGGAAGGAATTTTCAGCATCTTCCTGTAAACCTTCCAATTTTCTCCAATTACATACTTCACTGACTGTTTCCCTGAGAAACCAGTTTCTCTCTTCATCATTCATCACCTGAAGTTTCTCTCTGGAGAGAAATATCACTCTGTCCTTCAGATTCTCATCTACCTGCTCATAGGCTGCTTCATCCGGTCCCACAAGGATCACATATTTCAGATTCTCCAGTTCCTCCAACGCTGCCGCGATCCATCCTCCACACGACAAAATCCCACCAAAAGCCGGAGGCTGCATATCTGTATGATTATCGTATACCAGCAGACAGAACGGTTGATCCATTCTTGTCAGCCAAAGTCTTGTCATATAGTGATAATTGCCGGAATCAATAAAATGGATTCCGGCAGTTGGATAATTTTCTGTTCGTTTATTAATCTCTGCGATTGCTTCCTCATCACAATAGCAGTTTTGTCCCACAGACATCCTGAAGCTCAATCCAGGATACCTGTCTGTTTTTCCAGAATTCTTCTTCTCTGTAAATTCCGGAGAAATTCATCAGTACAATGGGATTCTGTTCCTGCATATTTCACTCAGTCCTTCCATTCTTCCAGCGGTTCATCATGATTTTTCAGCATTTCCCGGATTTCTCTGCCGGGACTTTCCACGCCTTCATCCGGAGTCTGCATCTCTGCATCCAGAATGGCGTCTGCATCTGCTGCATCTGCAGTCTTCTCGGTTTCTATTTCCATCTCCGCTTCCTGAACCTGAGAATCTGTATCTTGCTTCCATTCTGTTTCATCTTCATTTAAAGATTTATCCTGCACTTTTTCGTCCAGACCTGCATCTGCCGGGTCATCCCATGGTTTCTCTTTGCCATTCTCTTCCTGTTCTTTTTCAGCACAGAGTTTTTCGGATTTTTTCATTCCAAGACGAATTCATGATCAAAAATACAATGTCTGCCACTCCATCAGCAGTCATAATAATTCCGGAAAACAGGATCATCCGGGTTACACTCAAAAAAGAATAGAGCAACATGGAAACACCCAACGCAATAAATACCAGACAGCCAATAAGAATAATCTTCCAGCGTCCTCTATGGGCTTTTTTCAGTCTGTAACTTCCCTTTATCTTCCAGATACTGTCAACCAGTACCAAGGCTCCCAGTAAATATGGCAGGATTTTGATCACAATTTGCGGTGTAAAGAAAAGAAAAATTCCAAGCACCATGACGATCACACCTGTAAACAGATCAAGAATCGTTGCCTTTTCCTTCTCAGCTGTATAAATAACAATATGATAAATACCGGAAGCGATCATTACCAGTCCGAATACAATCTTGCAGATAATGTTTACGGTCTGGTCCGGAACCAGGAGCAGACACAGACCAAATGCCAGATAAAAACCGATGATAAAATCTCGCTTTTTAAAAAATCAGAAACTTTTTTCCCCATAACCTTTTCCTCCTGACTGTATGATAGCAAGTCCACACCCACTCTTATTGCTTTTCGCAATCTCCGCAGGGGACTTACTTGATTCGGTTAAAAATACTATTCCATTTCTTCTAAAATAGTATAACTTCTTTCTTTCTCTTCGTCCACAGGCAACTGCATGACTTTGTGTAAAATTTGTGAATTTTTCCTTGAAGTTTTTTTAGTGCGTATTATAATTATAGCGATACTCATAAATAATACATTTGAGAGTATTGCTATAAATAAAACTATGTCATAAAATGGATATTTTTCCATAGGAAGGATTTATTTTGAAAAAACAACCAAAGAATAAAGTTTTATTTCTTATCCCTGTCGGTGTTATACTCGCCGGTGCAGTGATTTTTTTATGCACCCGCGGAAATGAGAATGATTCTGTCTGTAAAGAAAATGTAGCCCGCCTTCAGGCTCTGGAAAATTCAGACATTTCACAGACAGAAGAACAGCTTCAGGCTCTGAAACAGACAACCGGCATTTCTTCCGGTTCTGATGCTTCAGACGGTTCCGGATCTACCCTGTTAAGTGATGTAGAAATCCGACAGGTTTTTGCCGGAAACGTCATCATCGGTGACTCTATCACAGAATCCATCGTAGAATACGGATATCTGGATACGGATGTGGTAGTCAGCAAACGAGGATTAAATGTAGGTGCAGCCGATGATCAGATCAGTACGGCAATTGCTCTGAATCCCTCTCATGTATTCATGGCATTTGGTTCCAACGACCTGGAAATATATGGTTCGGCTTCATCAGAATTTATTGATGCATACAGGACGCAGATAAAGAAAATCCAGACAGCCTTACCAGATGTCCCAATTTATATCAACTGCATTCTGCCGATTACTGATGAAGCGATCGCACAGACTCCTGATCTTGGATATTACCCTGATTATAATGAAGGACTTATCAAACTCTGTCAGGAAATGGGATGTACCTTTATTGACAATTCAACGATTGTAACAGACAGTTCAGAGAATCTGTATGAACCGGACGGTGAACATGTGATTCAGGACTACTATCCCAAATGGCTGACAAATATGGCACAGATTGCGGGGTTAAAGGCATGAAAAATTATTTACATATTTTTATCAAAGGTGCATTTGTTCTTTTCCTTATCGCATATCTGACTGTCCTGTATACCTCCGACAGCGCAAAGAATGTACCCATGGAACAGATTGCACAGACTATGGAACAGGATTCTGATATCACTTCTTTAAATAAAGAAGCACGTTCTGATCTGAAACATTATTATCAGACAGATGACCGCAATATTGACGGTTATTTCTTCTACAAAGCTGCTTCACCCATGGCAGTAGAAGAAATCTGTATTATGAAAGCCACTGACAATACCCAGGCAAATACTTTGCTTGAAAATGCAAACGCCCACCTCTCCGGTCAGAAGCAGGTATTTGAGGGCTATGGCACAGATCAGATGGCTCTTCTGAACAATGCAGTTGTTGGAAAAAAAGGAAACTATGTATATTATATGTGCGGCGCAGACGCACAGAACTGGCGCACTGCCTTTCTTTCCATGATATAAGCATTTTACTTTAATCCTCGTAACTGTTCCGCATTTTACGCTAATGGACTGCAGAACCATTACTATGGCAGTCCTCTTAATAATACCGTTAAGAGAAAATGCAGTTAAGAGAATTACTATAATATTCATAATATCCAGATTGGAGAACTTTTAATATGGTATTCAACAGTATATTTTTTATATTCTGCTTTCTTCCGGTTTTCATGCTGATCTACTACCTGGTACCGGGAAAGCTCCGCAATCTGCTGCTGTTTTTGGGCAGTCTGATCTTTTATGCCTGGGGAGAACCTGTATATGTGATCCTCATGCTGTTTTCCAGTATCTTCAACTATTATATGGGTACAGAACTGGAACGTTTATATTATGATGACAGGAAACAGAAAATTAATCTGGTCTTCTCGATCATTATAAATCTTGCAGTACTTGTGTTTTTTAAATATTATGGTTTCTTACTTAACACAATCGGAGGAATCATCGGTATCCATATCCCTCATCCGGAGCTTTCGCTGCCGATAGGACTTTCTTTCTACACTTTCCGTAATTTGTCCTATCTTTTTGATATTTATTTAAGTAAGGTCAGTGCGCAGCGAAATTTCCTGACCTTTTCCGTATACAGCACAATGTTTCCTTATACCTCTGCCGGACCAATCGTACGATATACGGATATAGAGACGCAGCTGAAGCAGCGTACCATCAATATCTCCAAATTCGGTATCGGTGCAGAGCTTTTTGTCAAAGGTCTTGCAAAGAAAGTTCTTCTGGCAGATAATCTCTCGGTTTTATACAGCAGTATCTGTGGTCATCCACAGATGTCTGTATTTACTTCATGGCTTGGCATTCTGGCTTATACAATGCAGCTTTATTTTGACTTCAGCGGCTATTCGGATATGGCCATCGGTCTGGGAAAAATGCTGGGATTTGATTTTAATAAGAACTTTGATTATCCCTATATTTCCACCAGTGTTTCTGAATTCTGGAGACGCTGGCATATTTCTCTTGGAAGCTGGTTCAGAGATTATATTTATATCCCGCTTGGCGGTAATCGGGTCTCCACTCTGAAACATATCCGAAATATCCTTGTGGTATGGGCACTTACCGGTCTATGGCATGGTGCAAGCTGGAATTTTGTACTATGGGGCGTTTATTACGGACTCTTCCTTTTACTCGAAAAATTTGTACTTCAGAAATATCTGAAAAAATACCATCCTGGCTTTGCACTGTATACACTATGCTTGTAGTCATGATCGGATGGGTATTCTTCAGCCAGACAGACTTTGGTGCCCTTGGCCATTACCTTGGAACTATGTTTGGGATCGGAGCTTCCGGTTTCATAGACAAAACTGCACTTTACTACCTCAAGACAGGATTTATCCTTCTTCTGATCAGTATTCTTATGTGCCGTCCTGCTCCTTACCAGTACTTTAAGCGTCTGGTCAGACGCAGACCTGTTGCTGCAGTGATCATAAATCTTATTTTATTTGCATTATCGATTGCCTATATGGTTTATAACTCTTACACACCATTTTTATATGCAAAATTTTAGAAGGTAAACAATATGAAAAAATCATTAAGAAATTATCGTTTATTTTTCCACAGAATGGGACTTTTGTTTTTATTTATCCCCTTGATCGTACTCATTCTGAGCATTGTGCTTCCTGACAGAGGATTTTCTGAAAAAGAAAACCGCGTACTTTCTTCCCTGCCTCATTTAAACGGCAGTCAGATTGCTTCCGGCGGATTTGAAAAACAATTTGAAACTTATGAAAAATGATCAGTTTCCACTTCGCGATCTGTGGATTACCCTGAAAGCAGGAACTGACCGTCTGATGGGCAAAGTAGAATCTAATGGCGTATACGTTGGAAAATCCGGATATCTTATGGAAGAATTTAAAGCGCCTGATCAGACACAGTATGACGCCACTGTAAAAGCAATGACTGACTTTGCGCAAAAACATTCTGATCTGAAACAATATGCACTGATCGCCCCAAATTCTGTGAATATCCTGAGCGACAGGCTTCCTGCTTTTGCCCCTGTCCAGGATCAGAATTCCTGGCTTGACAGCCTCTCTGCCTCCCTGGCCGATGCAGGTGTGACCTTTATTGATGTTCGCAGCACTTTTAAAGATCACAAAATGGAAGACCTCTATTATCACACTGATCATCACTGGACTACCCAGGGTGCTTATTATGCCTATCTTAAGGCAGCCAAAGATATGGGAATTGATACTTCAGCAGACACTTATGACAAAGCACCTGTCACCCGTTCTTTTCAGGGAACACTGTCTGCCAAAAAGCGGTTTCCGCTCCGGCGAAAAAGATGAGATCGATGTATTTCTCCCCACCGGAGATCAGGCACTCTCTTCTGTAGTTAATTATGTAGACGAACAGAAAAAAAGTGCCAGCTTCTATGATACTGAGAAACTTGAGACAAGAGATAAATATGCATTATTCTTTGGTGGAAACCACGCTCAGATAAAGATCAGTACTCCTACTGAAACAGATAATACACTGCTTGTGCTTAAGGATTCATACGCAAACAGCTTCATCCCATTTCTTGCTCAGCATTACCGAAAGATCATAATGATTGATCCCCGTTATTACTTTGGAGATCTGGAGCAGTTAATGCAGGTTGAAAATGTTCAGGAAATTCTGTACCTGTATAATGCTAATACCTTCTTCACAGACACTTCTCTGGAGCTTGCCCTGACAACTGCTGAACAGGATTCTTCTGATACATCTGATATCAGATAATATTATATCAAAAAATCCCACCGAAATTTCAATGCCGAGGAAACATTGACTTTCGGTGGGGAGTTTTTCTACACAATTCACACACATTTTATAACTACACACTTTCTACACACTTTTAATTAATAGTCAGCTGGCTCATGCCCACGCCGTGGCCGAAGCCGTAGTAGTACATACA
>ENA-OQIF01000699-OQIF01000699.1-human-gut-metagenome-genome-assembly--contig:-NODE-699-length-10601-cov-2.258736_pt1 | contig 10601 bp, 12 predicted proteins | sample MGYA00242574_ERZ504738 | MGnify/ENA primary metagenome ERZ504738 (study PRJEB26092, sample SAMD00036437) | human gut metagenome | host: Homo sapiens | study: EMG produced TPA metagenomics assembly of...
ATGCGCAGGCTTTCACGATTGAGCAGGCTCTGATGGTAGCTTCCGGGAGTGAATAGTTTGTCCGCCATCCGCCGGGGAAATCCTGCTTTAGGTTTCGATAAGTCTTTTACCTCCCTCTCAAGAGGACGCGATTTTGCGTGCTTTGACTCGCAAAGTTAATCCCGCCGACCGAGGCGATATTGAGCCAAATATGGCGGCAGCATTTGCGCAATCGGATTTTTCTGAATGCCTTAAAGCTATTGCTGCTGCTTTAGAGCTAGGACGAGTCATTTTGCCGGTTGTTCCGCACGCGGTTACGGCGGAAAATCCCTGTTCTAGTGGAAGTTTGCCCCAGCTTCAGTTAGAAAAAGTTGCCGGGGTGAGGGCGGTTCCGGTTTTTTCTTGTCTTTCGACTTTTGAGGCGGCTATCAAAACCGGCTTGGCTGCTTCTTTGCTGAATGAGGACGCACAGGGGGAAACTACTAGCTCGGCTAGTGCCCGCCCTTTGCCGGTTAGTGCCCGCGCCCTCGCCCTTACTGCTTTAAATAATCCGGGTAGGATTTTACTCGATGGTCGGTACCTTTTACCCCGTCCCTTGCTTAATGCGCTTGCCAGTGGAGATGAGTGGCTTCCGGCTTGGGAGAATCCTAGTTTTTTAACTCAGATTTCACTCCTGGTTGAGCAGGTTTTTCCGGGTGCTTCTTGGTCGGTTGTTCCTCGCCCAGCTGCGATTGATCAGTTGCTAATCGCGCTCGACCCCACGATTCCTGACCTTGCTGACGCTTTAAATAGCTTGCAAAACCGGATTAACTGTCTGGAAAACTTAAGAGAGTCGGTTGATTTGCTGGCGGTTACCCCGATTCCTGCCTCTTAACGGTATCGGTATTTAAGGGCGCTCTTAGCGATGTTCGCAACTGCTGATTTCGGAGGGGCTTCGCAAATGTTTCCGGTACACCAGAGGGCGAAGCGCGGCTGACAGCGCATATAGGGTTATCAACCCCATTACGATTGCCGAGCCGGAGGCGGCGGCGGTGAAATAGGAAAATACCAATCCCGCTATACAGGTGAGCACTCCCAGTAACATTGCCCAGCCCATAGTGGCGTTAAATGAGCGCGCATATATTTGGGCAATAGCTACCGGCACAATCATTAGGGCTGACACTAACAGTACTCCCACTACTCGCATAGCGGTCGATACTGTTAGAGCGCTAACCAGCGCTAAACAGATGGTAAGTCGGCGTACCGGGATTCCGCAGGCGAGCGCAAACTCTTCATCGTTGCAGATGGAGAAGAGCTCGCGGCGCATTCCTAGCCCGAAAACTAGAATTAAAACTGATAGCGCAATAGTTAAATAAACATCCGACCAGGACACCGCAGCGATTGATCCAAAGAGGTAAGAGTTTAACTGGTTGGTAGTGCCTCCGGCTAGGGAGATTACCAGCACTCCGGAGGCAATACCGCCGTAAAATAGGAGTGCCATAGCCACGTCTGCGCTGGCTGCGCCTTTGACTCTTACCAGTTCAATAATTACGGCTCCGATTATTGAGGCGATTACGGCTCCGGGAATGGCTAGGGCATCCCCTCCGGTTATTTCGGTTAGGTTACCGACTACCCACCCTAGAGCCACCCCGGTCAGGGCAACGTGCCCGATTCCGTCTCCAAGTAAAGATAGGCGGCGCTGCACTAGGTAAGTGCCAATCACCGGTGCGCTTAACCCGACGAGCACTGCCACTATTAGTGAGCGTAGGAAGAAAGGGGAGGATAGGAGAGATTGCCAATCGGCGGTGAAACTGGAAGTGAGGGAATGTGCCCTCAGGCTTAAATGTAAACCGCTAGCCTGTTCCGAGGCGGAAGCTGAAGGTAAGGAGGTTGGGAGGTAGCTAGGGTAGTTAATCATTTTCTTCTACCTTCAGGGGGCATTGGGGTTGGTTAGCGGGAGTATCGATGGCAATTTGCCCGGATACCAGGGTGATAGTGCGATCAATCAGGGGGGCTAAATAGCCGTGTTCGTGTAGCACAATCAACATGGTTTTACCGGATCGTTTTGCCCGGTGAATTATGTCGGCTAGGCTCTTGGCGCTTTGACGGTCAATACCTGCCAGGGGTTCGTCCATAATCAAGAATTCTGGCTGACGTACTAGGGAACGGGCAATCAATACCCGCTGTTGCTGCCCGCCTGAAAGGAACTGGAATTTTTTGTTTGCTGCCTCGCCCAGTCCGACTTCTTGGAGCGCGTTCAGCGAGCGTTCTTTATCGGAGTGTTTTTTCTTAGCCGACCGGCGGGGAGCAGCCCAGAACGCACCACTTCCAGGGCGGTTGCTGGTATTGTGCCGGACATGGTTTTTCGTTGGGGAACATAGCCGACTCTAGCTAGGGCTTTAGCGTGGGTTTTATCGCTGGTTTTCGCTCCAAAAATCTCAATTTTACCTGCACTGACCGGGTTTAGTCCGATTGCGGTGCGTACCAAAGTAGATTTTCCGGAGCCGTTTTCTCCGCACAGTGCCACTGTGCTTCCCGCTTCGATTGCTAGGTTTATATTTTTGAGAATCAAATTGCCCGTTAGGGCGACAGATAAATCTGTCGCCCTAAGAGGAATGGATGTGGTTTCAGCTTCTATACGCATTTCATGGCTTTGCTTAGTTTTGTGAGGTTATCTTCCATTACTTGCAGGTAATCTCGGTTTTTATCTACTTGGATTTCTAGGGGGTCAAGCACTTCGGATTTGATTCCCAGCTGCTCGGCGAGAGTTTTGGTGTCTTTATCTCCTAGGGCGCTTTCCGAAAATAGTACGTTAACTTTCTTTTGCTTGGCAATGTTTGCGACTTCTTGGAGCCGTCCGATAGAGGTTTCAGCTTCCGGATCGACTCCTTTTACCCCTATCTGTTCAAATCCGTACCGTTTCGCTAGATATCCGTAGGCTTCGTGAGCAGTGATTACGGTGGGAGTAGCGCATTTTTTTAGACCGGTTTGGTATTTTTTGTCCAGCGAGCTGAGCTTTTCTTGTAAAGCCTTGCCATTTTTTTCATAGGTGGAGGCGTGGGCGCTATCGGCTTTAGACAGGGTTTGCACTACCTGGGGTACGATTGCCGATAGGCGTTCTGGGTCTAGCCAAAAGTGGGGATCGAAGCCTCCGTGATGATGATGACCGGATTCATGGTTGTGTTCTTTTGATTCCTTAGCCTGTCCTGCTTCTTCGTGCTGATGTTCTTTTTCGTGTTCTTCGTTTTCTGTAGAGGAGAGCTTATCTAGTTTGGCTGCTTTAGCTACGTCTAATGCGTTCTTGGGGGCTGCTTCTTTTACCGCATCGTCTACCGCGGATTGGAAACCTGACAGGTAGATTAGGGCATCTGCCTGCGACATGGTGGTGAGGTCTTTTGCTGATAGTTCTACCTCGTGGGCTTCGCCTGCGGGGGTTAGGTTGGTTACGTTTACCATTTCTCCGCCTACCTGGCTAGTTACATAGGCGAGGGGGTAAAAGGAGGCAACGGCGTTTACTTTGCCTTTTTCTGAGGTTTGTGCGGTGTTAGAGCATCCGCTGAGAGCTAGGGCGCCTATCGCGGCAGCGCAGATTATTGTGGTCATTCCTTTACGCATGAGCAAAAATATAAACGATAACCGTTCTCAAAAGCAAAATGAAGTGCAGGTCGTGTTTTTTTGCTGACCAGATTACGGGGCTCTTTAATCTCGGTTACGTTCAGGTTTAGAGGTGTAAATCACGCTGAAGCGTTCTAGTGCTAGTAAAGCGGAACGAAGCCGGTAGAATCTGGGAAGTGGCGCTTTTGCGCCGGAAACAAGGTTAAGGAGACAAAAGTGGCTGAAACCCCCTCGAAGTTAGATAGCGTAATCAATCTGGCAAAACGGCGTGGATTTGTCTACCCGTGTGGGGAAATTTATGGTGGAACCCGTTCCGCCTGGGATTATGGTCCATTAGGGGTAGAGCTAAAAGAAAACATTAAACGGCAGTGGTGGAACCGGGTGGTGCGTTCGCGTGCCGACGTGGTGGGGCTAGATTCTTCAGTAATTTTACCCCCCAAAGTCTGGGAAGCCTCCGGTCACCTCAAGGCTTTCACTGATCCCTTGATTGAATGCACCTCCTGTCATACCCGTCATCGCCAGGACGAATTGCAAGAAGCCTATGCGGAAAAACACCAGCTCGCTTCGGCAGACGAGGTATCTATGGAGGACGTGCCTTGCCCTGGCTGCGGAAAGCGGGGACTGTGGACTCAGCCTAAAGCTTTCTCCGGTTTGTTAAAGACTTTCCTCGGACCGGTAGATGATGAAAAAGGTCTACATTTCCTGCGCCCCGAAACCGCGCAAGGCATTTTATCAACTTCGCAAATGTGATGTCGTCTGCCCGTATGAAACCTCCTTTTGGAATCGGGCAGATTGGAAAATCTTTCCGCAACGAAATCACCCCCGGTAATTTATTTTCCGCACCCGCGAATTTGAACAGATGGAATTAGAATTCTTCTGTGAAGCTGGTTCTGATGAACAGTGGCATCAATACTGGATTGATGAGCGCCTAGATTGGTATCGCAGCCTGGGAATCAGTGATGATAACCTGCGTCTATATGAGCATCCGAAAGAAAAACTCTCGCATTATTCTAAACGGACTGTAGATATTGAATATGCTTTCGGTTTCCAAGGCTCAAAATGGGGCGAACTAGAGGGAATTGCCAACCGTACTGACTATGACCTGGGAGTACATCAAGAAGCTTCCGGGAAGAATCTAGATTATTTTGATCAAGACAAAGGTAAGCGTTGGACTCCCTATGTGATTGAACCCTCTGCCGGTCTAACCCGCTCTCTGATGGCGTTTATGGTGGAAGCCTACTGTGAGGACGAGGCTCCCAACGCTAAAGGGGGAGTAGACAAACGCACGGTGTTACGTCTGGATCGACGCCTCGCCCCGGTAAAAGTGGCAGTTTTGCCCCTTTCACGTAAGGATGAACTCACCGGTCCGGCTCAAGAGCTGGCACAGGAACTGCGCGCTAATTGGAATATCGACTATGACCAGGCAGGACAGGTTGGTAGACGCTATCGCCGTCAAGATGAAATTGGCACGCCTTTCTGCGTCACTTACGATTTCCAGTCCCTAGATGATCAATGTGTTACTGTGCGCGATCGGGACTCGATGGAACAGGAACGGGTAAAAATTGAGGAGCTAACTACTTACTTAGCTTCCCGTCTGCTCGGCTGTTAAGGCAGGGTGCCTTTGCATCTCCATTCCACTCAATCAAAGCGCCTTAGGCAAGATGATAGGGTACTTCGACGCGCCCGCTTGCTGCTAAGCGCGCTGATAGTACCGATTTTACTGGCAATTATTGGCGGGATTGTAGCTCTATATACCCCTAATCCTTTAGGGGATTCTGTGCAACAGTGGGCGCAGCAAGGGGCTAATCGCTTAAGCGGTGAGGTGACTGGTCTAGACGGTAACAAATGCTTGATTAGTGGACTTAAGTTCCCGAAGACCTCTACGGACCCTAGCGGCGGTATCCAGGAGACTCAACCTTTAGTGTGCGTAAAAGTCCTGGAAGGACAGTGGAAAGACAAAATAGTTCCAGTCAGGATTCCCGAAGAATCTAAATCCGCGATTCGGGTAGGCACTGCCGTTTGGATGCTTTACGATGTCGATGCGGCTTCTACGGGTACTCCGTTCCTGTTCACCGACATTAACGAGGTAACGCCCTATTGATATTGGCAGCCCTTTATGTGGTGGTGGTGCTGGCAGTAGCAGGTAGGCGCGGTTTTTTGGCGCTCCTGGGGTTGTTGGCGTCCTCTCTGGTGATTGTGTTCTTTATTCTGCCGGCTTTAATGGCAGGTCAGCCCCCAATGCTAGTTACTTTGGCAGGTGTGGGGGCAATAATGTTTCTTTCGGTGTATCTGGCACACGGGGTTACTATTCGCACCACGACTGCCCTAATTGGTACCCTTTTGGGGCTGTTAATAACGGTTCTGCTTGCCTATATCGGTACTCGGGCGGTAGGTATTAGCGGGGCGAGCGACGAGGACGCCTTGATTTTGGGTACGCAACTGCCGGTATTGTCGCTTCCCTCCCTGTTTATGTGTGGAGTTGTAATCGCGGGTCTTGGGGCTCTAAATGATGTGACTATTACCCAGGCCTCGGCGGTGTGGGAGCTAGATGAAGCGGATCCGCTGATGAACCGGCGGAAACTGTTTTCTCGGGCGATGCGGATAGGGCGCGACCATATTGCTTCCACGGTTTATACTTTGGCTTTCGCCTACGTGGGGACGGCGCTTCCCACCTTGATTTTAGCGATGCTCTCGCAGCGTCCGTTTTTGGAGCTGCTTACGGTGTCCCAAATTTCCGAAGAAATAGTTAGAACTCTGGTTGCCTCTGTCGGACTGGTTTTGGCAATTCCAGCCACTACTTTGGTGGGGACATTCCTGGTCAAATTGGTTTCTAATTCTTCTGTAAAGAACTTATCGGCAGATAAGGGTAGTGAAGATTTGGCAGCGCGCTCCGCGAGCGAAACCGGGAAAGTTTCCTCCTTCAAGTCGGAAGTGAACAATTTCGATTCAAAATCGATTGCATCAGTATCGGGAAACCTATCTACCTCAACTAATAAACTAGCGGCAACTAGCGTTTCAGCGCTTCGTACCTGCGGAGATAATGAATCTAGCTCTCGTGACCTGGGAGATGGCAATGTCCACTAATTTAGGGCAACTTACGATTGGAACAGCGCTGGCTTTAGCCCCGATGGCGGGGGTAACTAACGCGCCATTCCGGCGGATTTGTCGTCAGCAAGCTCAGCGAGCCTTGGCTGATTGCGGAATTAAATCTGACACTACAGCCCCTATGGGATTTTATGTTTTGTGAAATGATTACTGCCCGAGCACTGATAGAACAAAATCCTGTCACCCTTAGTTTTGCTGAAACCTGATTTGGAAGAACAGCTGCGCTCGGTGCAGCTGCATGGCGTTGATCCGTGCGCGATGGGCTCGGCTGCGCAGATTCTGGTTGAACAGGGACTAGCCGATCATCTAGATATCAATTTTGGCTGTCCGGTACCGAAAGTGACTCGCAAAGGCGGGGGAGCAGCTTTGCCTTGGAAACTTGACCGTTTCCGTCAGATTGTTGCCGCAGTTATCGCCGGAGCCAGCGGGGAGCAGATAAGGCTGCTAAAAGTTTTCCCGTGCCGGTGACCTGTAAGATTCGTGTTGGGATTGATGATAACCATTTGACCTATTTAGATGTGGCTCAGATTGCTGCCGAAGAGGGGTGTAGCGCGGTTTTCTTACATGGACGTACCGCTAATCAATACTATTCTGGCAGCGCTAACTGGGCGGCGATAAAAACCCTAGTGTCACTGCTTGATATTCCAGTATGGGGTAATGGGGGATATTTTCTCGGGTCAAGACGCCCAAAAGATGTTGGAGCAAACTGGTTGTGCCGGGGTGCAAGTTGGCCGCGGTTGCCAGGGACGTCCGTGGCTGTTCTATGACTTAACCTGTGCTTTACATGGGGTAGATCGTCAGGCTGAACCTAGTTTAGGACAGGTTTGTGACCTGGCTTTTAATCATGCTCAGTTGCTGGTTTCCTGGATGGGCAGTGAAGAACGTGCTCTGCGTGATATGCGTAAGCATTTAGGATGGTATTTTCGGGGCTTCCCGTTGGGGGGAGAGTACCGGGTAAAACTTAGTAGCACGTCCTCCTTAAAAGAGTTAGAACAATTGTTTTCTAGCTTAGATAGAGATTTGCCATACCCGCCCTCGGCTCTGGGAAAACGAGGGCGCGCCGGTCATGCCCGCAAGACTCATCTGCCGGAGGGCTGGCTACAATCACGGGAGGTTGATGAGCAAGCAGAGCGAGTATTGCAGGCGGCTAAACTCGATACTTCTCTTGATGCGGGTGGTTATTGATCGAAAATGCTTAGCGGGCAGTTTAGACTGGGAAATGTGAAAAGTGCGCCCTATTCTCCCCGTGACCGCGAACGTTTCAAAGCTGAGCCTCCCAAGTCCTCGGAGCGTACCGACTATGCTCGCGACCGGGCACGGATTATGTATTCGTCGGCGTTGCGCCGTTTAGGGGCAAAGACGCAGGTAGTAGGGCCATCTACGGATTCTTTTGTGAGGACACGCCTGACACACTCTATCGAAGTCTCCCAGGTGGGGAGGTCTTTGGGACTGGAACTGGGGTGTGATCCCGATATTGTGGATGCTGCTTGTCAAGCTCATGACCTGGGGCATCCTCCTTTTGGGCATAATGGTGAGCGCGCATTAAATCAGGTGGCTGCGAGTATTGGGGGATTTGAGGGCAATGCCCAGACTTTTCGGCTGCTTACCCGCTTAGAACCAAAAATATTGGGAGACGATGGTCGCTATCTGGGGTTGAACTTGACCCGCGCCACTTTGGATGCGGTCTGTAAATATCCTTGGCTCAAAGGGCAGGGGGCAGATTCGGATTATTCGACCCGCAAATATAATTGTTATGACGAGGACGCGGAAGTTTTCACCTGGATGCGTACTTTTTCTCCGCCCCATCAGAGGTGTTTGGAAGCCCAAATCATGGATATTTCTGATGATATTGCCTATTCGGTTCACGATGTAGAGGACGCGATTCAAACCGGGGAGTTAGATCCGGCTTCTTTTGAGCAGTCTCAGGTGCGTGAACAGGTGTTTCAATCCTGTATTGACTGGTATGGGGCGGGTCAGGTAGAGCTGCTTCCCCTTGCGTGGGAACGAATTACTTCCCATCCGTCCTGGCTTAATAGTTTTAATGGTTCTTATCAGGATATGGCTAAGCTTAAAGATATGACCAGTCAGATGATTGGGCGTTTTTGCCAGGCGGTGGCGAGTGCTACTTTAGAGTCAGCCGGTTCGTCTCCGTTACATCGCTATGACGCTGACTTGGTAATTCCGCCAGATACTTTGGCGGAAATTAAGGTGTTAAAGGGGATGGCAGCTGCGTTTGTGATGCAGCCTCGCGAAAAAGACCCGATTCATTTACAGCAGCGTACCCTGGTTTTCGAGCTTTCAGATGCGCTCTGGGAGCGTCCAGAGCGCTTAGAGGAACCGTATTTGACGCTTTGGCGCAGAGCAGAAAATGATAATCAGCGTCTGCGAGCTTTAGTTGATCAAATTGCTTCTTTAACCGACACCTCGGCACATCAGTGGCATGGACGTATCTGTGGAATGTTCCGTTCCCTACAGAGCTGATTTTTGGCTTAAAAACCGTCGGGGTAATTCTTATTATTTGGAAAGCCATTCCATTTTATTTGGGATTTAGATTTTTCTGCTTTCTTTTCCTCAATTATCCCTCTAAATATCTCAGCAAATGATTTTGAGCTGGCGTCATCGTCACTATTATCTTTGTCGGAGTCATCGTTATTTTCGTCCTTTTCCAACCAGCGATCAAGTGGGTCTGCAATAAAAGGTAGGATAAACGGTATTGGTATCCACAGGAGACCGAGAGCTATAAAGACAGTACTCCAAGGAATTTTTATCCCGGGGACAACTAAAACAAAATAGAACACGTTGTTTTCGAGATATCGAACAAATAGAGCCAGAAGGGCAACCCCAAGTCCAATTAATGCAGCTTGTGCGAGCCTGGGAGCAAGTAACAGATAATCCTCTAGAGAATTAATTACTCTGTCGGAATTGGGCTTAGGCATAACCGGTAGGCTGTTTCCGGTGACTTTTTCCTGGTTAGAGTTAAACGGAGTTGGTTGTGAAGGATAAGAGGTAGGGGTGGTTTGAGCGGAGTTTGCCTTAGCTAGGGGCTGAGGTGGGGAAGGTGGCTGCAAAGATTGATTATCCTGGGCAATCTGCGGAGGTCGTGGAGGTAGTGGAGGTTGCGATTCTTGCCAAGGCTGCGCCGGTTGTGCGTCGCTGTAAGGTTGCGGAGACTGCGGAGACTGGAGAGGTGGATTCGGGGGTACGGCATTGTATGGTGATGAACCAGGGTAGCCTAGCGGTGGAAGTGGTGGCTGAGGAGGATTGTTTGGTGGAGTCATGGTTGAATGCCAGCTTTCTGATTAGAATAGTCATTTTCGGAAATGGTTAGACAATCTGAACCAATTCCGGGATTATTCTTAGGCTACTTCTCTAGTCTATTTTTAGTGCCGACTTGAATGTCTGAGTTGTGATACAGACCGAGCTAGTTGTGATAAAGATAAACAGGAAAACCCTTGAATAAAAAGAGGTTTAAGAAAAGGGCTATTTGCTTTAATAATAAAAGTTGTGAGGATAATCGTGTTACTAAAATAATTACTTGTAATTCCGTTTTATTAAAGCTATTTTGCTGCTTAGAAAAGCATTATTGCTCTATATAAATCTTTTTTCGTTAGAAAGTAACGTAGCTTTCTACGCCCGCCCTCGCCTATGATATGAAATATGGCTGGGCTTATTCGACGCGAGGACATTGATCAGGTACGCGAGCGCGCCCATATTGATGAAATCGTAGGCGAACATGTGGCACTGCGTCCTGCCGGGGTGGGATCTTTAAAAGGGCTATGTCCTTTCCATGATGAGCGCACCCCCTCATTCCATGTTCGTCCTGCTCAAGGGTATTATCATTGCTTTGGTTGCGGTGAGGGCGGCGACGTTATCAAATTTGTGGAAAACCCATTAATCACCTGTCTTTTAGTGAAGCCGTTCAA
>ENA-OQIF01000700-OQIF01000700.1-human-gut-metagenome-genome-assembly--contig:-NODE-700-length-10598-cov-3.951867_pt1 | contig 10598 bp, 8 predicted proteins | sample MGYA00242574_ERZ504738 | MGnify/ENA primary metagenome ERZ504738 (study PRJEB26092, sample SAMD00036437) | human gut metagenome | host: Homo sapiens | study: EMG produced TPA metagenomics assembly of...
CTCATGGTTCTTTGTGGTGGTGCGGGTGAACAGATCGTAGCTCAGGCCGAGGTTGCACAGATCGTTCGCGATCACGCGGTTGTAGCGGTTCGCAAGTTCCTGCGGGGTGACGCCCTCCTTGTCGGCCTCCACCAGAATAGGCGTACCATGCTCGTCGGTGCCGGACACCATGAGCACATCGTTGCCCTTCATGCGCTGGTATCTTGCGTAGACGTCGGACGGCACACCGAAGCCGGCGACGTGACCAATATGACGGGGGCCGTTCGCATACGGCCAAGCGACGTTCACCATAATATGACTCATACGCCCGATTATCTTCATGCGCTAGGACACTTCCGCACTGTTTTCCGCCCTGTTGCGGCATCACCATGCGCGGACTGGCGGAGCCTCGATTATTCACAATCCACATCGCATGCCTTCACATTATCCACATATCCACATTTCCCCGAAACAGCTGGAGCCCACCCCATGTCCTTCCTAGCATGTGCGGTATGCGCATCCGTGCGCATACGCAGCGACCTACAGGCAAGGGAGAGAGAAGAGAAAGGAACATACGTCCGTGAACACCACCGCCGTACAGGAAGCGGTCCGAGCCGGCAACGAGGTCGGCTACATGGTCCCGCTCGACCTGGGTCCCGCCTATGCGGATCCGGAACCGCGCGTCCCGCGCCAGCCGGAACGCCCCCACAACTCACATTCGATCATCCACACCAAACAGCTGCCCGGCCCCCTTGCCATGCAACGACTGCTCAGACTCGACGCGTTGTATGAGCTCGACGAGTTCCACGCAGTCACCGCCGAATGCGCGCACACGTTGTACGGGCGCGCCATGCTGATGCGCGACATACTGCCCAATCGCACCACGGCATGCGGGCGCACAGCCGCGTGGGTATGGGTGGGCGGCAGGCTGCCCCAGGATTATTTCGAAGTGCTCTCATCGAGCCATTACCGCAGACTCGCCTTTGGACGGCGCATCAAGGCATGGCAGCGGCAGGTGGATGAATCGCAGATCTCCACCCTCAACACTCTGAACCTCACGACACCATTGCGAACGGCCTGCGATCTGGCCATGTACCCGAAGGACGACCCGCATGCGCGCGACGTGCAGTCGATCATTGGACGGCTCATGGAGCATTACGAGTTCTCGTTGGTCGACTGTGAGCCGATTCTCGAGGAATGCTCGCATCTGCGCAATCTGCCGCAGGCCCGCGAGATGCTGACGCAATTCGAAAGCATCGCCTGACCGAGGAAAGCAATGAAAGAAGGAAAAAGAGATTATGGACGCACTCCCCCACGCCCGTGCACACAGGCCATGCATGCCGGCTCGCCGTGCCGGCATGCCGCTGCGAGCGGCACGGCGCAGACATGCCGCATCGCGCACGGCATCGCAAGCGCCGCGTCGACGCAGCAGTGCAAAACGGTTGGCGAGCACACTGCACACGGCACACACGCCGAACAAGGGCCTACTGCATCCGCCACCGCCGCCCCTCGCGCTCACACCGCAGTCGGCAAGCGATCCGAACACTCCGATGGACGCGTTATGGCACATCGCTCGCACGATGCCGCCGTTGCGCAAATGGGTGGTGGTGAACCGCGCGGCGGACGCGAATCTGCTCGAATACATCTCGCAGCAGGGAGGGCCGGGAGTCAGGCAGGCGTTGGAATTGGTACTCGAATCGCTTGAATTGCAACGCAGTTCCATGCAGCGCATGCGAACGTCATAGGCCCGGCAATGCCAACGGGATGCCGGTCGGCGAATCAGTCGCGCAACGCCAGCACGGCGTTGTATACCTGCTTGCGGTTGGCGAGTGTGCCATCGGCATTCGGGTGTTTGCCTATCACCTCGGCAATGGCGTCCTTGATGCGCATGCCGTGCGCCTGCGCATACTGCATGGCCAGTTCGGCGAGCTCCTCCACGGAGAGCGACTGTGCGGGATCCGCCTCGTCTTCAGAAGCGCCCGCGATCACGAGCACCATCTCGCCGCGCGGCGGATCGTTGGCAACCGACTCGTTGATCTCATGGATGGTGCCGCGGCGAATCTGCTCGTAGTCCTTCGTCAACTCTCGGCACAACGCCATGCGGCGGTCCGGGCCGAAAACCTCCTCGAGATCTGCCATCGATTCGGCAATGCGGTGCAGCGTCTCGTAGAACACGATCGTGCGGCGCTCGCCCTTCAACGCGCGCAATGCCTGCATGCGTTCGGAATGCTTGCGCGGCAGGAATCCCTCGTAGCAGAAACGGTCGGTGGGCAGCCCGGAGAGGGCGAGCGCATCGAGCACCGCGGAGGGGCCCGGAGCGCAGGTCACCGGCAGGCCGCGTTCGATGGCGCGGCGCACAATGGCGAGCCCCGGATCGTTGATCGTGGGCATGCCAGCGTCGGAGACGACGAGCACGGTCTCGCCATTCGCCACATGGTCGAGCAGTGCGTCGGCCTTGCCGCGTTCATTGTGGTCGTGGTTGGCCACCACGCGGCCGCCCACATGCACGCTGAGCCGGTTGGCGAGCGCATACAATCTGCGGGTATCCTCCGCGGCCACGATGTCCGCGCGCTCGAGCAGCGCAACGAGTCGGGCGGAGGCATCGGCAGTGTTGCCGATCGGTGTGGCGGCGAGCACCACGGTTCCACGTGGAACATCTACGTGGAGAGTGCGCGTCTCGTCAGCGGGATCCTCGGCGATGCCGGTGTGTTCAGACTGCTCGTTCATACGTTCAGTATGCCGCGCGGGCAGGTCAGCGGGAGGCGAAACACGGTGCGATGGAGGCGATGCAGGAGCGTACGTCGGCGCGAACCCACGCGGGCGTGTACCGTGGAACCGGGTATGTGCGCGCGGCCGGCGCGCATGCGAAATGTAAGGAGAACAGATGGGCATGCGTTCCACAGGCACCCCCAAACATGCGGCGGCAGAGCGCGTCGAGCTCGAATCATCCGAACTCGCGGCATCATCGCCGCCCAGCGCCCATGCGCGTCTCATGACGTGGGTGTGGACGCTGGTCATCGCGTTGTTCGGCGGACTGCTGCGCTTCGTGAGGCTCGGGCAGCCGCGCGCGGTCGTCTTCGACGAGACATACTACGTGAAGGACGCCTGGACCATGCTCAACACGGGCGAACCGATGAGCTGGCCCGACGAGGTGAGTCTGGGCGGCCAGATGGTGCCGGTCGACACCGCGTTCGCAGACGGCGACACGAATGCATGGATCAACACCGCGGAATACGCGGTGCACCCGCCGCTCGGCAAATGGCTTATCGCAGCCGGGCTCAAGCTGTTCGGCGGCGCGGCGAACCCGGCGGCATGGCGTGCGGCGACGGCGATCGCAGGTGTGCTCGGCATTGTGCTGCTCATCCGCATCACACTGCGGCTGTTCCGCAATCTGCCGGTCGCCCTGCTCGCCGGCCTCCTCATGGCCATCGACGGCGTGTCCATTGTGATGAGCCGCACCGGCCTGCTTGACATCTTCATCATGGTGTTCGCGCTCGGTGCGTTCTCGCTGCTGCTCATCCACCGCGACTGGGCGGCGGCCAGACTACGCATGGCGGCGCAGTCCGGTGCGAACAGACCTCCGCAGATCACGTTCTCCTGGTGGCGAGCAGGTGCGGCTGTACTGCTCGGCTGCGCGACGGGAGTGAAGTGGTCTGGGATCTATTTCTTCGCCGTGTTCTGCGTGATCAGCGTGTTCTGGGACGCCTGGATGATTCGCCAGGCCGGCTTCCGCTCCCCTCGTCAATGGCTTGCGCGCGGCGTGTTCGGCGACGGCCTGCTCGCGGCGCTCTACATGGTGCCGCTGTATGCCGCCACATACTTGCTCACCTGGGTCGGCTGGTTCGTGCACCCGAACTCCTACATGCGTAATTGGGCGGCCACCCATACCGGCCAGGGCGTGCAATGGCTGCCGGCCGACTGGCGCTCGTTCGTCGCATATCATGCCGAGATGTGGCGCTTCCACACCACGCTCGATGCTCCGCACGACTACAAGGCGAACCCGCTCACCTGGCCGCTGCAGATTCGCCCGACGAGCTTCTACTGGCAGAAGCTGGACGGCCACCCGGGCCTGTGCTCGCTCTCGCCGCGCTCGCAGTGCGTGGCGGCGGTGACCTCGCTCGGCAATCCGCTCATCTGGTGGCTGGGGTCGCTGTGCGCAGTGCTCGCCATTGTCATCGCGATTCTCAAACGCGGCGATTGGCGCATCTGGGCGGTGCTCGCCGGGTTCCTCGGCGGCTGGCTGCCGTGGGCCCAGTACCTGAACCGCACCACGTTCACGTTCTATTCGATCGTGCTGCTGCCATGGATGATTCTCGCCATCTGCTACGTGTTCAACTGGGTGCGCGAGACGAGTTCGCGCGAGGTGTGGCTCATCACTCTGTGGGTCATGGTGGGGGTGTGCGCCATCGTCAGCGTGTTCTTCTACCCAATCTGGACGGCCATGCCCGTGCCATATGAGTTCTGGCGCATGCATATGTGGCTGCCCAGCTGGATCTAACACGTCGCCCCACATTCATCGCCGCCCATGGCAGACGACAAAATGCGGCGCACTTTTCGTCATCTACCAACGCAAATGCCGGCGGTGCGCAAAATTGCCTAGTCTGCAGTTGCGGTCTCAGATCGGCACACCGGCAGCATGCAGAATTGTCTAGTTCGCATCTCCAGTCTCAGATTAGCAATCTGCAGATTCCTAGATTGCTCAAGCGAGACTGGAGTTGCACGCGAGACATGTTGACGGAGCACAAGATTGCGCAGCCTGCGACTTCAGTCTCAGATCGGCACACTGGCAGCATGCAGGATCGCCCAGTTTGCAATCGCAATCTCAGATTGGCTACTCTGCAGGTTCCTCAACGCCTGGGTGAGACCGGAGTTACAAACAAAGCGCTCCGGCAAACGACGAAAGTGGCATCTGAGTTCCGTCGTTTGCCATGGGCGATATCGCCGGCGACAAACCACAACACCGTCAACCGGCGCCTCTATTGTATGTTCGTTGAACAAACAAGGCGCGGGCTCTTCCCCGCCCATTCCCGCTCAACGAAAGAGGTGTCATGCAGTATTTTGAGACCACCATCATCGGCATCGACGGTTCCGGAGCGCGTTTTGCAGGCTATCTTCCCGAAAACTACCCCGACATCGTGCCCGACCGCAAGCGTCCGACCGTGCTTGTGCTGCCCGGCGGCGGTTATGAGATGACCACAGGCCGCGAGGGCGAGCCGATTGCGCTGCAGTTCCTCGCCGCCGACTACAACGCGTTTGTGCTCCACTATTCCTGCAAACCGTCCGTCTACCCCATTGCCGTGCTCGAGGTGGCCGAAGCCATGCGGCAGATTCGCGCGCACGCAGACGAATGGAACGTGGACACCGCGCGCATCGCCGTCATCGGCTTCTCCGCGGGCGGTCATCTGGCCGCGGATTTCGCCACTTCCGCCAGCGATGCCGCGCTCGTCGCGCACGGCTATGATCCGGACGAACTGCGGCCGAACGCGCTGATGCTCTCCTACCCGGTCATCACATCGGGGCGTTTCCGTCACGACGGCAGCTTCCGCGCGCTCCTCGGCGAGCGGTACGGCGAGGAGTCGGCGATGAATGAAGTGAGCATCGAGCAGCATATCGACGCGAAGACGCCACCGGTGTTCGTCTGGCACACGATGCCCGACGATTGCGTGCCGGTGGAGAACACGCTGCAGCTCATCGCCGCATGCAAGGCGGCCAACGTGCCGATTGAGGCGCATCTGTACCCCGCAGGTGGCCACGGACTCTCGCTCGGCACCGCGCAGACCGCGTGGGGCGGCGTCAACAGCATCGAACCCGCCGTGCAGTCGTGGATCTTCCTCGCCAAGGACTGGCTCGACCGCACCTTCGCTGAATAGCACACCCACCCGCCACCCATGTCCCAGATTACGCAAACGAACCCCACTCGTCAGCACCTATCTATCTGCGTAAAAAGGGACAAATAGCCGCCATAAACGTCCCCAATTACGCAAAATCCTGTCCTGCGTAAAAAGAGACAGATTCCAGACGCAAAACGTCTCCAATTACGCAACCGAGCGGATGGCATCGCCGTCACCTCCACCTTCCCAGCTCTCGACCCACGCACCTCCTCATTGGCATGGTTGCCTACCTGTGCTATGAATAATCAAGGAGATTGAGAAGCACACACCGCTCGACCTATCGAAGAGGACATTCAATCCATGGGATTCATCCAATTCATTGCCAATCTGCTCAAAGACCCGCGTGCGGCGATCGCCGGCTGGATCGCAATGGGCGTGGCGCCAACACTTGGCTTTGTTTTTCTAATCGTCTTCATTGAGACCGGCGTGGTCTTCTTCCCGTTCCTGCCCGGCGACTCGTTGTTGTTCGCCGCCGGTTTCTTCGCGGCGCCCGACGCGGCGACCGGCAAATCCGCACTGCCGCTCGCCGCCTTGCTGCCGGTGGTATGGCTCGCCCCCATTCTAGGCGACCAATGCAACTACTTCATCGGCCACTTCTTCGGCCGGCGCATCATTGAATCCGGCAAGGTCAAGGCGATGACCCCCGAACGTCTGGCCAAAACCGAGAAGATGATCGACCGCTGGGGCCCGCTCGCCGTGTTCCTCGGCCGCTTCTTCCCGTTCATCAGGACGTTCATGCCGTTCATCTCGGGCATCTCGGGCATGCGTTGGAGCAGATTCACGCCGTTCTCGGTGCTCGGCGGTCTCGTCTGGTCGTCGCTGTTCACGCTGCTCGGCTATTTCTTCGGCGGCATTCCGGTGGTGCAAGACAACTTCGAACTCGTGATCGTCGCGATTCTCGTCATCTCGCTCATCCCCACTTTCGTCGGCCTCATCAAGGCGAAGACCGGCAAGAAGGAAGCGCCGGCACACGCGATGGCCGAGGTCGCCGAGAAAGAGGCGACGCCTCTCGTAGAGGATCTCGACGGCAACATCGAGCACGGTGCTTGATTCCGCACAGCATGGCCAACGAAGAACGCCAAAAGAGGCTCCGCACTGGCCCAAAGCATTCGCAAGGCAACTGCGAGGCACTATCCGAAACCCGCACGCATGGAGGAATTTGCATTTGGGAAGGGGTTGGGCTAAACTGGACGAGTTGTCGGAAGACGACATAATTGAAGATTGGGGCTGTAGCTCAGTTGGTAGAGCGCTTCGTTCGCATCGAAGAGGTCGTGGTTTCGATTACCATCAGCTCCACTAAGGCCGCTGCATTCATTCCACCGCAGCGGCCTTTTTCTTTACGTATAAGCACACAACCGCGCTCCCTCACTCAGACGCCATGCGCACAGGATGCCGGATCACCGTGCGCAGACGGTCGGGAGCGCACCGCTGTGGATTGCTCAGGTAGATCTCGTGATGGTGGCGCGCATCGCTGAAATCCAGCGCATACCCATGCTCACCCACAAACTTGTCGAGGGCGGCGATTGTCGCAGGCTCGGTGTCATACGGCCCGACGTGCATCACCTGCGCACACAATCCCTCGTCATATTCGAATAGCCGCGCGCGTGACACGTCCGCCTCGGGGTGCTTGTTCGCGAATAGTCCGCGCGCATGTTCGAACGCGTCCGCTGTGACGAATTCAGGCAAGCGGATCATCGAAATCCATTGGAAATCCTGTTTGCGCGCGTAATCGACCGGCTCACTCGCGTTCCGCCCCATCCACCACAGACCTTCCAGCGGCGGCACGACATATGGCATGTACCCGGCGATGTGATCACGTGAATCCTTGGATTTCTCGCTCATCTTGATTGTGAACGATATACCGTACAGCAGCTGCAGCGCGCTCTGGTATTCGCCGTGCGGATCGTTCGGGTCACCCGCCCCGCGCACCGCCACGAACTGCATCGCCGGCACCTCGACGATTGCGGGCGTCTTGCCCGGCACATACAGGTTCTTCTGTTCTCGCTTCACATCGTACGGCATGAGCACACTGTAGCAGAAAATACATGAATGAGCCGCCCGTATCAGCATCATCTCTGAGAGAGGGCTGATGCGGGCATGGAAACGCACTCATTCCACCACGGTGAACGTCGCTTGCCGCAGATTCTCGTCGCGGCTCGAATGCCCCACGAGCACCTTGAATTCGCCGGGTTCGACGATCCGCTCCGCATCGCCGTTCACAATCGTGCACGAATCGACCGGCAGATCGAAGGCAACGCGCCGCGTCTCCCCCGGCTCGAGCGTCACACGCCGGAACAGCTTGAGCTCCTTGCACGCCCAGGTGAACGATGTGACGACGTCGCTGATGTACAGCTGCACGACCTCCGTTCCTGTGCGCGCGCCGGTGTTCGTCAGATCCACCTCGACGCGCACCGTGTCACCTGCGCGGAATTCGGAACCGTTCACAATCTGCGGATCTCCGTATTCGAATGTCGTGTACGAGAGGCCCTCGCCGAACGCGAACGCCGGATCCTGGGTCAGATCCGCGTACCGATTGCCGTGCTGACCGCGAATCTCGTTGTAGAACACCGGCAGCTGCCCGGCATGGCGAGGGAATGTGATCGGCAGACGCCCACTCGGCTCGGTCTTGCCGAAGATGATCTCGGCAATCGCACGGCCGCCCTGCATACCCGGATTCGCCGCCCACAGCAGCGCGCCGAGACCGTCCGCCGCGGATTCGTCGACAATCACGCCGTTCTCGCCGATCACACACGCCGGCAGCACCTGCGGTTTCGAACTGACGAGCACGACGATGAGCGGCTTATGTGTTTCACGTGCAACGTTGGCGAGCTCCTCCAGCAGACGGTTCTGGCCGCCCTGCAGTTCGAGCGTCGCCGTCGAGCACGTCTCGCCGACGAGCTGCACAACGTCGCCGACCACTGCGATCACCGCGTCCGCCGCGCGCGCCTGTTCCACCGCCTCGTCGAGCAGTCGCTGGTCGATTTTCGCGGCCACCGCCATCTTCGGCCGCGGCTGCCCATCCGGGTAGAGCTCGCCTTCCGGGTCCGGCACCAGATCCACCACGTTCGCGCCGCGGGCATACGTAATCTCGCAATCTGCAGGCGCCAGCTCGCGCACGCCGTCGAGCACCGTGCAGATCATCTCGCGCGGCTGGCCTTCCGGCATCCACGGCACCTGACCCGAGTTGCCCGCCCAATCGCCGAGCTGATTCTGCGCATCGTCCGCGAGCGGCCCCACCACTGCGATCCTGTGCAGCTCACCGGCATCTGCGAACGGCAGCACAGCGTTGTTGCGCAGCAGCACAATCGATTCACGCGCCATCTCCAGATTGCGCCGCGCATGGTCTGCGGACCCAATCACCGCGTCGATGCGCGCGCGATCGGGCAAACGTGGATCTTCGAACAGACCGAGCTGGAACTTGAGCGTGAGCAGGCGCGCCACGGCGTCGTCCAGCAGACGCTCGTCGAGCAGACCTTCGCTTACCGCCGCGATGGCACCCTCATAGAAGCCCGGGGTCGTCATGATCAAGTCATTGCCGGCCTTGACGGCATCGGCCGCCGCCACTGTGTAGTTCGGCTTGATGTGCTGCTCCCACACGGCACGGCCCACATTGTCCCAATCGGTCACCAACGTGCCGCCATACTGCCATTCGCCGCGCAGCTTGCGGTTCAGCAGCCAATTGTTGAACGTGACCGGCGTGCCATCGATTGACTCGTAGCCGAGCATGAACGTGGCGCAGCCCTCCTTGGCCACACGCTCGAATGGCGGCAGATACCAGCTTTCCAACGCGCGATGCGTCAGATCGGCCTCGGAGGCGTCACGGCCACCCTGCGTGTACGAATAGCCAGCGAAATGCTTGGCGCAGGCGAGAATCGCATCGTCGGCGAAGGTCTCGCCCGCGGCAGCGTTCTTCTGGTAGCCCTTGACCATGGCGGATGCCATCTCACCAATCAACACCGGATCCTCGCCAAAGGTCTCGTCCACACGCCCCCACCGGGTGTCGCGCGCAATGCAGAGCACCGGCGAGAACGTCCAATGCACGCCGGTGCAGGAGACCTCCTCGGCGGTCACGCGGGCGGCATCCTCGATTGCCTGCGGATCCCAGCTGCATGCCATGCCGAGCTGCGACGGGAAGATCGTGGCGCCCGGCCAGAACGAATATCCGTGAATGCAGTCATCGCCGACGAGCAGCGGAATACCCAGACGCGTCTGGTCGCGTACTATCCGCGCCGCACGCACGAGATCGTCGGGAGAGGTGTGCAGAATCGACCCCACATGGCGGTCCACAATGAGATCGGAGAGCTCGCCACTGCGCGCGTCGAGCTGCATCATCTGCCCCACCTTCTCCTCGAGAGTCATGCGGCCGAGTAGGTCGGCGACGCGCGCTGGAATCGGCAGGGACGAATCCAGATATGGCGTATTTGTTTCACGTGAAGTCATAACAATTTCCTCATCGAAATTCGCGGAAGACGCATATCCCAGCATATACCGTACCGTCGAGTAACCACCCGCGCAAACCGACGAAAGCTCCATATTCGTCACGCTGCACAACACAGCGACAGTCACAGAATCGCGTCGCGTTCCTCGTCGTTCAAGTCAAGCGCGCCGGCGAGCATCAGTTTGATCGCCCGTTCGGTCTCCTCCGCCAATCCAATCGCATCCGGGTCGAGCATCCATTGAATCTGCAAGCCATCCATCACTGCGAGAATCGACATCGCCGTGTTGCAG
>ENA-OQIF01000704-OQIF01000704.1-human-gut-metagenome-genome-assembly--contig:-NODE-704-length-10515-cov-4.682037_pt1 | contig 10515 bp, 10 predicted proteins | sample MGYA00242574_ERZ504738 | MGnify/ENA primary metagenome ERZ504738 (study PRJEB26092, sample SAMD00036437) | human gut metagenome | host: Homo sapiens | study: EMG produced TPA metagenomics assembly of...
ATCTTTTTATAGTCAGCAAATGGGCGCTGTGCTTAGTACATCAATAAATAAATATGTGTATATAGCCATTCATCCTTTTTTTGATTCCCGGAAAATTCAGTTGAAATATTCAAAGACAGAGTTGGTATCATCATTTGACGAAATTCAGCATCCTATTTTTAAGGAAGTATTAAAGATGAGTGATTTAACAGGAATAGATCTGAATTCTATAGCGGATATTCCTGCTGGAACTGGATTAGGATCTAGTAGTGCATTTACAGTTGGCTTGTTGAATGCGATCTATGCTTATAAATATAAGGCAGTAGGAAATGAAATGCTTGCAAAGCTGGCTTGTGAAGTGGAGATTGAGCGATTGAAAAGTCCTATTGGTAAGCAGGATCAGTATGCTGCGGCTTGTGGTGGTTTAAATCTGATTTCATTTTATCCGGATGAAACTGTTAATGTAGAGAAAATAATAATGGATCCTCATAAAAAGCAGGAATTAGAAGATAATCTTATTATGATTTATACGGGAGGGACACGTTCTGCAAATTCAATACTAAAAGAACAAAATAGAGAAATTTTAGAGAAGGATAAATTTAATAATCAAAAGGCTATGGTAAAGTTAGCTTTTGATCTTAAGAGATCTCTTGAAGATAATAATATCGATGATTTTGGGCAGTATCTTCATGAAGGATGGTTACTTAAGAAAACTTTAACCGGCTCTATCTCTAACTCTTTTGTAGATGATATTTATGATTTAGGTCTAAAGTCAGGAGCTTTAGGTGGGAAATTACTAGGAGCTGGCGGTGGTGGTTTTATTCTATTTTACTGTCCAAAAGGTATACAGGAAAATTTCCGAAAAAAAATGTCTCAATTTACAGAAATTGATTTTAGGTTTGATAATTATGGATCAAAAATTATATATGTAGGAGATAGATAATATGGATTACAAAAATGATATAATAGTTTATTTCAACAAGCTAAAAAAACTATTGATAATATTTCTCTTGAAGAGTTAAATGCGTTGATGAATATTTTGGTCGAAGCCAAGGATGCAGGACGAACTGTATTTATCATGGGAAATGGAGGGTCATCTGCTACAGCCTCTCATTATGTTTGTGATTTTAATAAAGGAGTTTCTTTTGAACATAATAAGAAGTTCAAATTTGTATGTTTGAATGATAATATACCTTCTCTTATGGCCTATGCAAATGATTTATCTTTTGAAGATATTTTTATTGAACAATTGAAAAATTTTTTTCAGCCTAATGATGTTGTTATAGGAATTTCGGGTTCTGGAAATTCTAAAAATGTTTTGAGAGCTATTGAATATGCAAATATCAATAGAGGGATTACAGTTGGACTGACTGGGTATGATGGAGGAATATTGAAAAAAATAGTCCAATATAGTGTACATGTCCCCGTTAATGATATGCAAATAACAGAAGATATTCATATGGTGCTAGACCATTGTATGATGAAAATATTAAGTAATAATAAGTGTTAGCAATGAATATAGCTCCATTAGTTTCTGTTATAATGCCATCTTATAACAGTAAAAAGTATATAAAGAAAGCTATTGACAGTGTATTAGAACAGACTTATTCTAATTTCGAGCTAATTATTGTAGATGGTAATTCTACTGATGGCACTTTAGATATTTTGGATGAATACAAAAAGCAAGATAGAAGAATAAAGGTTATTCAAGATGAGGGTCGTGGGATTGGAGCGGCTTTACAATTAGGCTGTCAAATTGCTTCTGGTAAGTTCATTGCTAGAATGGATTCTGATGATATTGCTATTAATACACGTTTTGAGAAGCAATTAAAGATATTCCATTCTATACCTAACCTTATTTTAGTTGCGAGCCCTGTGATTTATATAAATGAGGATGATTCTATAGTTGGTTATAGTTTTCCCTATACAAATAAGAGAATTATACAAGAGAAGGTTTATTTAATAGCTCACCCTACTGTAATGATGAAGAAAGATGCGTATGTAAAAGCTGGCGGATATCAACCTTTACTTAGAGCTGAAGACTATTTTCTTTGGAATAGAATGAGGCTAATGGGGGAGTTTTATATATTTAAAGAACCACTTATTAAATATAGATTATTGCAAGATTCTTTGTCACACACATTAGATGATAACTTTAATAAAAAATTGGGGAGGAAATTAGAGTCATATTTTATAAAACCTATTATTTCAGAAATTGATATAATTGAAATAAATGATTTTATAAGTACAAATTTACCTAAAAATAGAATCATCTCTCACATGTCATCTAAAAGGAAAATTCGGTTGTTTTCTTTCCTGAAAATTATATTTAAATTTCTACCGTTGAATATTTTTGTTGTAAAATTTGTTATTTCCATAAAAAATGTGTTTGGCTTTTTATATGTTAAATAAAAAACACTTGATGTTTATCAATTAACTACGTTCTACTAAAAACGATTTCTATATTAGTATTAGGATGTATCGTATGATTTGAACTTTTGGAAGAAATAGCTTGATGAGCAATTAATATTCCTAGGAAGGTGTCTTATATCTTTTGGAGAGTGCATTCATGGAAAGAAATGGAAGGCAAGAGGCTTGATTATAGAATAGTGCTAGTGTTGTATTGGGACTAAGAGGCATTTATTATATGAATCATTATAGAGTTGGATTTTTTATTTTGAAAAAGCTTATTTTAAAATAGTAAACTAATGATACCTAAAATTATACATTATTGTTGGCTGAGTAAGGAGAAACAATCTCCATTTATTCAAGGTTGTATTCGTTCTTGGCGAAAGATTATGCCAGATTATCAAATCATTTGTTGGGATGTAAATAGATTTGATCTTAATTTGTCACCTTTTGCTAAAGAGGCGTATGAAAAAAGAAATGGGCTTTTGCTGCTGATTATATTAGATTATTTGCATTATATAATTATGGCGGGTTTTATTTAGATTCTGATGTGAGAGTTTTCAAACGTTTTGATGCATTTCTAAATCATGGATTTGTATCTTCAATTGATATTCAGCAAGGGTTGGAAGGTCATTTAGATTTTGGTATTCAGGCTGCGATAATGGGAGCCGAGGTACATAATCCTTTTGTTAAAGATTGTTTGTCGTATTATGAAAATCGTCACTTTATTAAAGAAGATGGATCTTTATCTATAAAACCTATTGCTCCTGATATTATTGCAATGTATGCTGATAAATATGGCCTTAAAAGGATAAACCAATTCCAGCTTTTAGAACCAAATATCGCAATTTATCCAGCGTCTGTTTTTGCAGGACATCCTATTTATTGGACTAAACAATCGGTCGCAATGCACTTCTGTAATAATAGTTGGATTCCTAAATCTAGAATTCATAAATTAACCTCATATTTATATAATAATTACAGGTTGCCAATGTTATTAAAGAAAATATATTTTAGATTGAGAAGATTTTATATAAATGTGTGACAAATTAATTTGATGTTATAAAATGTTACTTGTGTGTCGTGTAATTTAAAATTTATATATAAAGGAATTCTAAGAAGTTGTGAGGAAATTATGCTGTCAAAAATGTATCCATAGGGATTATACTAGCATTATAAACAAGAGAATTAAGATTTCGACTGCAGTATATAGCTAGCTTTTAATGAGAATTAATAAATCATTGTATCCTAAAAAATGATGTGTTGAGTATTGATAATATGTATTAAGGAATAGGACAGATATTCTATTGTTTTATTTATGGAAGATTTTTGAGTGCTGTAGTTTTGATAGCATCTTCTACCGTTCTTATTTTTATGAACGTTTTTTTTGGAATGTATGTAGTAAATTAGTGTTGAAAACATCTTCTAATACCTTTTTTGCTGATTTATTGTTTTCACTTTTTTGTTTACGTATTATATTATATTATGTATTGCCTACTATAACTCATTTACTTTTAAATTGGAAGAATCAAAATATAGATAGAGTTCTACCTTCAGAGATTTCAACTGTATACATGGTAGAGGTGTTTTCACATTTTATTTATTATATTACATTTTATATTCTTTGTAAAAGGAATAAGAAGGATTTATCTTTGATTATACGAGTTGATAAGACTCTAAAAAAAATTATGTTGGGGATTTTATTATTGTATGTTTGCTTTTTATTAAATAATACTCAAATAATTTCTTTGTCTTTTTGTGACTCGTTATGGATGTTTGAACCATTGATTTCTGTTATTGGATCTGTTGCTTGTTTTTTTATTGTGGCTATTGGAAGCCGTTATTGGGGTAATACACTTTTTGTTATAGCTTGTTTGGTTACGTTGGTATATTTGCTTATTGGATTTGCGAGTGGCATCAGAGGTAAATTGTTTTGGCCAGTGTTTTGGGTACTTTTTTGTGCTTATAGTTTGAATCGTTCTAATTTAAAGAGAATGTTATTGATTTCTGTGATTTTACTGGGAGCGCTAGGACTTTTTCAAGGTGGAATGACATTTATCCGAAGTAATAAGAGCCTCGATATAATAGAAATCATACAGTCAATAAATAATTCAAAAAATGATGGGGAAAGAAGCTTATTAGATGAAATTGATTTTAGATTTGGTGCACTAACTCATTATAGTACAGGTTTCTATCGGATGGTTGATCGTGGCTATATGGCAGGTTGGAATCCTATATTGAATTCTTTATATTCACCAATTCCAAGAAGTTTAATGGAAGATAAACCAGTTCCATGTAGTGTAGATGGTGATTTGTATTCTATGGGAATGTATAAAACTCAAGCTGAAATAACGCATATAGATACTAATATGGTTGAATTCTCAACTGCAGCCCATGCATATTGGGAACTTCATATTTTTGGACTTATTTTATTCAGTATTATTCCTGCTATATATGTTTTTTATCAATAAAATTATTTCGTCAGTTTGCTTTATTAGCCCCGTGCTTTTAATGGTAGTTTTAAACCATGGGGATATAATGATCCTAAAATCTGGGTTTCGGAAATTTTTGCAATTATCTCAAGTGATAATTCCTACTTTGTTTATTCTTTTGTTTTATTCTTCTATAAGAAAAAGAACTTGTAAATAATGTTGTTAATTGATGCTGTTTACATTAATAATAGCGGTGGATTAGAATTGCTATTTACTTTAATCTCAAAACTTGAAAGTTTGGACATTGATGTTCATTATTTATTAGATAGTCGTTGTGAAAAAACATTGTATAGTAAGATAGTTAGAGGAAGATATTCATTTTCTGATCCATCTATGATACAACGGTTTGCTTTTTATCTTCATCATAGAAACACCTTTAGTAAGATATTGTGTTTTGGAAATGTTCCACCACCAATAAAAGTAAATGCAATAGTTTATACTTATTTTCATAATATTAATTTATTGAATATTCCTTTTAAACATTTATCTAAAAAAGAAGGTGTTATAACTAAGTTAAAGCAAATAATTATTCGATTATGTAGTGTGAATACTGATTATTGGTTGGTTCAAACAATAAATATGCAAAAAAATATGCAATGTATGTTTGATAAACCATTGACAAAGATATTCCTCTATCCTTTTTGGCAAAGTTACGGCACTTCTATTAATGAAGCATTCTGTCGAAGAGATTATGTATATGTAGCCAATTATACTCCTACTAAGCAGCATTTTTTACTGATAAAAGTATGGGAGAAGTTACATGAATTAGGCTTCAATTTAACTTTGCACTTAACTTTATCAAATTATCCAATTGATTTAGAACAAGAACTAGAAAAGGCTCTAAAAAATGGAGTGAAGATTATTAATCATGGATCATTGGAAAAAAGTAATATTCAAAAGTTATATAATTGTTCTAAAGCTACAATATATCCGTCATTAAATGAGAGTTTTGGACTTGGAATCATAGAGGCTTTAACTGCAGGATGTGATGTGATTGGTCCAGATTTACCTTACATACATTCTGTTTGTATACCTTCTGTTGTTTTTAGTTCATTTGAAGTAGATAATGTCGTTAATGCTATTATTGATTATGAACGTGGATGTGGACAAAAATCTCAATTGACAATAACTAATAATTTATCAGGTTTAGTAGATTTATTAATTTAAACTATGTCCCTTTTTAAAGACAAGACCCTTTTAATTACCGGTGGAACAGGTTCTTTCGGTAATGCTGTATTGAAAAGATTTTTGGATTCCGATATAAAAGAGATCCGTATCTTTTCCCGTGATGAAAAGAAGCAAGACGATATGCGCCATCACCTTCAAAATAAGAAGGTGAAATTCTACATTGGTGATGTACGTGATAAACGTTCTGTGGATGGAGTGATGAATGGGGTGGACTATATTTTCCATGCTGCTGCACTGAAACAGGTTCCCTCTTGTGAGTTTTTCCCTGTTCAAGCTGTTCGGACAAATGTATTAGGTACTGAGAATGTGCTTGATTCAGCCATCGAGCATGGAGTCAAGAATGTAGTTGTGCTCTCGACGGATAAGGCTTGTTATCCTATCAATGCCATGGGGATCAGTAAGGCCATGATGGAAAAGGTCGCTATTGCTAAAGGACGTCAAATGGGAGAGGGTGGTCAAACTACCATCTGCTGTACCCGTTATGGCAATGTGATGGCAAGCCGCGGATCAGTGATCCCTTTGTGGGTGGAGCAAATGAAGGCCGGCAAGGATATCACAATAACCGATCCGAATATGACCCGTTTTATGATGACACTGGATGATGCAGTTGATCTGGTGATTTATGCTTTTCAGCATGGGCATAATGGCGACTTGTTTGTCCAAAAAGCACCTGCAGCTACTCTTGATACGTTAGCCCGTTCTTTAAAGGAACTTTACAAAATGGATACCCCCGTACGTGTTATCGGTACACGCCATGGTGAGAAACTTTATGAATCATTAGTGACTCGTGAGGAAATGGCCAAGGCGGAAGATATGGGTAATTATTATCGGATACCTTGTGATGCCCGTGATCTTAATTATGATAAATATTTTGTGGAAGGCCAAGAGAAGGTCTCTAAATTCGAGGACTACCATTCACATAATACCCATCGTTTGGATGTGGACGGTATGAAACAGTTGTTATTGAAACTTGATATGATAAAGGAGGATGTATGCTTAAAGTAATGACGATTGTCGGAACTCGTCCTGAGATCATAAAGTTGAGTCGTGTGATGGCTGAGTTGGACAAATACACTGAACATATTATGGTCCATACCGGTCAGAATTTCGATTATGAACTGAATGAAATCTTTTTTCAGGAACTTCGCATCCGTAAGCCGGACTATTTTCTGGATGCTGCCGGAAAGAATGCCGCAGAGACGATAGCCAATGTAATCCGTAAATCGGATGAATTGATGGACCAAGTGAAACCGGATGCTTTATTGTTGTATGGTGATACTAATAGCTGTATTTCCGTGATTTCCGCAAAACGGCGTAAGATTCCTATTTTTCATATGGAGGCTGGTAACCGCTGTTTTGACCAGCGTGTTCCTGAAGAGATCAATCGTAAGATTGTGGATCATTTGAGTGATATCAATATGCCTCTTTCAGAGCATGCACGTAAATACTTGCTGGTTGAAGGGTTACGTCCGGAGACCGTGATCAAAACCGGATCGCCAATGACAGAGGTTTTGATCTATCATAAGGCGGAAATAGAAGAGAATGATGTTTTAGAAAAAGAGGGGTTGAAAAAAGGTGATTACTTTATCGTAAGTACGCATCGTGAGGAAAATGTGGATTCCGAGAAGAACTTTTCCGACCTGCTTTCTTCTCTGAACGCCATTGTGGACAAATATCATAAAAAGGTGATTGTTTCCACCCACCCCCGTACCCGCAAAAAGTTGGAATCTATTGGCTTTATTAATTCCAATCCGATGATTGAGTTTATGAAACCTTTTGGCTTCATGGAGTATATCAAACTTCAACAGAATGCTTTTTGTGTTATTTCTGACAGTGGTACGATCACGGAGGAATCTTCTATTCTTCATTTTCCGGCTATAACTATCCGTCAGGCACACGAGCGACCTGAAGGTATGGATGAAGGGACGCTGATCATGACCGGATTGAATAGTGACCGTATTCTGGAGTCTATCGAAATTGTAACTTCCCAGTATGCAGAAGGTGCAGACGTAATTCACTCTATTCCTGATTATGCTTCGGATAATGTATCTAAAAAAGTAGTCCGTATCATTCTTTCCTATACAGATTATATCAACCGTACGGTTTGGCATAAAGAAATCTAGTTCCTGTTTTTATTTTTATGGTTAAAAAGAAGATTCTGTTGTTCGGCGCCACAGGTATGGCCGGGCATATGGCTTATTATTATCTGCAATGTACGGGGAAATACGATCTTGTGAATGTAGTTTATCGTAGCCAATTGACTGATGATAGTATTGTTGTGGATGTGACGGATGGGGATGCTGTCAGTCGGCTCGTTCGTGAAGTCCGTCCCGATTTTATCCTGAATTGTATTGGCGTATTGATAAGAGGTTCCAGAGAACATCCGGACAATGCTATTCTGATAAATGCATGGTTCCCTCATTTGCTCAAGAAACTATCGGATGAAGTGGGAGCAAAGTTGATTCATATCAGTACGGATTGTGTTTTCTCCGGTAAAAAAGGTAACTATTCAGAAACTGATTTCCGGGATGCTGACGATGTTTATGGTCGTAGCAAAGCACTCGGTGAGATAATCAATGACAAAGATCTGACAATCCGTACTTCTATCATAGGTCCTGAATTGAAGGAGAATGGCGAAGGCTTGTTTCATTGGTTTATGCATCAGCATGGTTGTGTGAATGGTTTCCAGACTGCTATTTGGGGAGGTGTGACCACTCTGGAATTGGCGAAAGCCATTGATGTGGCCATCGATCAGGGAGTAACCGGTTTAATACAACTGAGTAATGGCCTTGGTATAAGTAAATATGATTTGTTACATCTGTTTTCCCGTATATGGCACAAACAAGATGTTGAGATCCTGCCATTTGATGGAAATGGAATAGACAAGTCGATCGCAAAGTCCGCAAGATTTAGTTATGTTGTACCCGGATATGAAGAGATGCTTCGGGAACAATATGATTGGATGCAGAATAAACAGGAGCTATACCGAACTCTATATTTATGAAAATATTATTGGTTTCCCAATACTTCTGGCCAGAGACATTTCGTGTTAATGATTTGGCGCAAGAGCTTGTATTACGGGGTAACGAAGTGACAGTCTTAACAGGAAAACCTAATTATCCTCAAGGGGCTATTTATAAGGGATATAGTTTTTGGGGCTATAAAAAAGAATATTATAAAGGTATTGAACTGATTCGTGTTCCGTTAATACCTCGTGGTAAAGGTTCAGGGTTGCGTTTGGCATTGAATTATTTGTCTTTTGTATTGTTTTCTTGTTTATATATACTTTTTCATAAGCGAAAGTTTGATGTTTCTTTAACATTTGCAATTTCTCCTATTACTCAGGTGTATGCAGCTCTACTTCACAAAAAGCTGTTTGGTAGTCGTGCTTATCTTTGGGTTCAGGATTTGTGGCCTGAAAGTGTGTCCGCTGCGGGTAAGATGAATTCTGGTTTAGTATATCGAATGTTAACTAAGATGGTACAAAGTATCTATCAAAAAGTCGATGGGATTTGTATACAGTCGGAAGCCTTTAGTCAGTCCATACTGCAAAAAGGAGATTATAAGCATAAAATTAGTTATATTCCTAACTGGGCTGAAGATTTGTTCACTGATGATTCTTTGATTAATAAGGAACATTTTAAGTCGTTGATCCCTGATGGATTTGTTGTAATGTTTGCTGGTAATATAGGAGAGGCCCAAGATTTTGATTCAATATTGAAAGCTGCTATTCGGACCAAAGAGTATAAAGATATTAAGTGGGTAATTGTTGGCGATGGACGAAAAAAAGAGTTTGTAGAGCAGCAAGTTAAAGAGTTGAATTTATGTGATACTGTTTTTTTATTAGGACGCTATCCTTTGGAAGACATGCCGGATCTATTTATTCATGCAGATGTAATGCTTGTCTCTTTAAAAGACCAGAATATTTTCTCTTTAACTATTCCATCAAAGATACAATCTTATATGGCTTTTGGAAAACCTATTATTTCTATGATAAATGGTATTGGTAATGAAATAATAAAGGAGGCAAACTGCGGCTTTACAGCTAATGCCGGAGATTTTGAATCGTTGGCAAACAATGTGAAAAAGATTATCTCGAATGGATAAAAATATGCTGTATGAAAAAGGGAGAGCCGGGAAGGAATATTTTCAATAATCATAAAGACATATATAAAATGAAAACAAGTTCCAAATAAATATAGATAAATCATCTATATATCAATAATTTATATACGAGTTTTTATTTTCAGTTGTTTTCTACGTTTTCAGTTGCTTTGCTCTTTTTAGGTACATTTTTGTTTCTTGTTTGTTTCTTCATTTCGTTTTTATTTGTACCTTTGTGATAGGAAATAACGAATAAAAGGACACAAATATGCCAAGGACCAGAAAGCCAATAAAAGTAAAGGAGCCGATTCGTCTTCGGACGAAGGAGTTGGCCAATGGCAGC
>ENA-OQIF01000705-OQIF01000705.1-human-gut-metagenome-genome-assembly--contig:-NODE-705-length-10513-cov-3.098113_pt1 | contig 10513 bp, 5 predicted proteins | sample MGYA00242574_ERZ504738 | MGnify/ENA primary metagenome ERZ504738 (study PRJEB26092, sample SAMD00036437) | human gut metagenome | host: Homo sapiens | study: EMG produced TPA metagenomics assembly of...
CTGTTGAAATTTTCAGTGGATATTCATGCACAATCTGATTCTCTAACCTGTAAATATTGGCATTATGGTTAGCTTTTAGTACTTTTAGTTTTGCGACCTCAATATCCAGTTCCATCTTTTCCTTGATATATGGATTTCCCGTTGCAAGTGCCTTGATCTCTGCAAAGGACAATACTGCTTCATCCACATCTTCACAACTTCGCACTGGTGACTTAGAGGTCATAATTTGACCGATGAATTTCTGTTTATTCTCCAGCAATTGCCACATATAGCTATCAAATGTACCTTCCGTCACATACCGAAAAATCTGCACTTTTTGATTCTGATTCCCCTGCCGTAGGATACGACCTTCCTGCTGTTCAATATCTGATGGTTTCCAAGGGACGTCCAAATGATGTAACGCAATCAGTCTGTCCTGTACATTCGTTCCAGCTCCCATTTTGGCTGTAGACCCCAATAAAAACGAACCTGTCCATTTCTTACTTTTGTGAACAGTTCCGCTTTTTTATATCTGTATTTGCATTATGAATATAGGCTATTTCTCTTTCTGGTACACCCATATCCATCAATTTTCTTTTCAGATCATCATACACATTAAATGTACCATCATTTTTCGGTGTTGATAAATCACAGAATATTAACTGTGCCGACTTTTTTTCTTTTGTATCTTTCCATATCTGATAACACTGTCTTGCACACTCTGCTACTTTTCCATCCGGAGCATCCGGGAAAGAAGCATCAATCAAACGCTGATCCAATGCCAATTTACGACCATCATTCGTGTCGGGTAGGATACCGGCGAGGTAGCAATAGCTCCTTTTCCGTTATCCCCCCTCAGAACCGGACGTGATACTTTCGCATCATCCGGCTCCCCAGTAATTCCATTTCAAGAACTTTTGGTTATATTACCATTGTGGATTGCTACATGGCATTCCCGACATACCACAAGCGTTTTTCTTTTTCTGGCAGACATTATCTGTACCCATTTAGGTACTTCTGCCTGTCCTTTCTTCTTTAAATCTGCAAGTTTTCTTATATGATGTACCTCTATATTTTCAGTACTTCCACATAATTCACACTTCTCTGCCAACAGTCTTTTAACTAATTCTGTTCGCCCACCATATACCTTGTATGGTATATCTTCTATAACAGCTTTTCGTTTATGCACAAGGGAAATTCCTCCCCATGTCGCAACTAATGGCTTTTTATTAGGACGTTCTACTACAACTTGCAGACACGGAACTGTTTTTCCACTTGTACTTGTTGTAGTTGTTTTATACTTAGCCTTTTGCTTATTGATAGATGACCTGTGTTTACACGCAAGAGTTTTCAATAATGAAGTTTCCATATACCAGTACAACTTCGAGAACCAAAACAAATTTTGTGCGAGAATATAATACTGCACCAGTCCTCTGTACTCTTGCTGATATGTCTGTACAATAGAAAAATCATCATCTTGCAAAAGATTATTCCTGTGAGTTGCTTTTCCACGTTTCATATATTTCTTGCATTTTCTTCAATTACTTTTGCAGGGACTAATAGTGCGATTGCTCCATTTGCTCCTCTGCGCCCCTTTGGGTCAATATAGTCATTGACCCTTTGTGCTTTGATTTCATATCCAAGAAACTTTGCCGCCTGACTGCCTGCATTTGTTATTAGAGTCTTTTCTTCTGACATTATCAGATTTAATTTCTCTTTTAGAAATCTTCCTATTTCTGCTTTTATTTCTTCTGCATCTGCTTTAGAGCCAGTGAATCCAAGTAGAAAATCATCCGCATATCTCACATAGCGCAATCTGCGATAATTCTCATCTTGCGTATTAACAGAAGGTATTTTTCTGCGTTCAACCACAAGCTGATGGGCTGTCTTTGCATCTCCCTCCTTTCTGAGTTTTTGGATTTCAGCGGTCAACTTGTTATATTCTGGATTAGATTTCTGCCTTTTTCCTTTTGTGTATTTTGGGATTAAGACTTCTTCAATCCAATTATCAAATTCGTTGAGATAAATATTAGCCAGTATCGGACTGATAACTCCGCCCTGAGGCACACCGCTGATTGTCTGATTGAATTTCCATTCTTCCAAGTATCCAGCTTCTAACATATTCGATACCAGACGGATAAATCTTCCATCATGAATATTTCTTGCAAGTATTTCCAGTAAAAATTTTATGGTCGATTGTATCAAAGTATTTGAGAAATGTCTCCCTCAATAAACCAGCGAGTTCCTTTCCATACCTGTATTTCTTGTAGTGCTGTATGACATCCTCTGTTTGGACGAAAACCATGGGAATGTTCACTAAACTGTGGCTCATAATACGCTTCTAAAATCTGACGCATTACTTCCTGCAATACTTTATCTCCCCATACAGGAATCCCCAGCGGACGCTTCTTACCATTTTTCTTTTTGATATATTCCCGTCTTGCTGGTTTCCATTGATATTTCTCCTCACGGAGTATTTCAATCATTCTGTCTATTTTCTGAATGGACATTCCATCTACCGTTTCATCTGTAACACCCTTTGTCATTGCTCCGTTATTCGGGTATAACTTAGCATAGGCATTCAGATATAATTCACGGTTAAATAAGAGCTTGTAAACTCTTTCAATAGGTTTCTTTTGTTTTCCACGTTCTTGAATGACCGTTAAAACAGTTTTGGCTGTACGCATCTCACGCACCTACTCCTTTCTAACTAATCGAAATTACCTGTCACCCTTCGCCATGTACAAGGCTTTCCCTTGCTCGGACTACTATGGTGACTCCGTTACCATGGGGGTCTCCCCCTTTAGGTAATCCTGCTATTCGTCAAAAGTATACGTATCGAGTATCCCTTAGGTTCCTTGTTCGTCCCTTTATTCGCACTCACTGTGCGCTCTTTCATTGCAAAAAGTTACTCGTCCAAAATCAACAACAACGAGCATACAATGACATCGGTATCAATCGCTTTCCGATGGGCGATGCTTTGCACCAAGTCGGAACTAAGGTTCAGGCAGTATAGCTTTAACCATAGGATACGGAACTTGCGGAGCATCGAAGTATTGCGATTAACTCCTTATCCGCTTTACCAACATGCGATTGTCCCCTTTGAGTTTCCTCTCCAGGTAGGTTGGTTGTTCCCATTATTTACTTTTAATAATGTCCCCCTGCGGGGGAGATATACTTTTGCGCTTAGCAGCGCACTATCTTGAGCATATTATCAATGGAAGAATCCACACCGCCATTTCTGACCTGTTCTGCACGTTCACCCAGATCTGCTACATACTCTTTCTGTTCTTCGGTTGGTTTAATGACAATTGTTTTATAGTCTACTTCCGGAACTGGCAGATTCAGTTGGTCTGATGTTTTAATATCTGCAACCTCTTTCACCATACTCATAAGCTCCGGGACATTGAAAAAGCGGGAAATCGAGTCTTTGTCCGATATCCCGTTCCTTCCGGTGCTAATTCAATTGCCGTTACCGTCTCACCGAAAGTAGCCGCCCAGCTGTCAAATTGTGTCAGTCCAATCTCCTGCAGTTTCTCCATTTGCAAATAACGCTGTATTGTAAACAACTCTGTCATACTATTGCTGATTGGAGTTCCTGTTGCATAAGTAATTCCTTTCCCACCATTTACTTCATTGATATATTGGCATTTGTTAAACATATCTGTTGACTTTTGTGCTTCAGTCTGTGATACACCAGCAACATTTCTCATCTTCGTATACAGATAGAGGTTTTTATAATAATGGCTCTCATCCACGAACAGCCTGTCTACTCCAAGTTCCTCGAATGTAACAATATTATCTTTTCTTTCCTTCTTATTCAAATTTTCCAGCTTTACAACCAGTTGTTTTCTAGTCTTTTCCATCTGCTTAATGGTGAAATTCTCTGCATTACTTTCTTTTGCCACTTCAATTGCTGAAAGAATATCATCAATCTGATTTTCCAGCATTTTCTTCAGACGTTCGTCACTTAATGGAATTTTCTCAAACTGACTGTGCCCAATGATTACTGCATCATAATTTCCCAATGCAATCCTGGCACAGAACTTCTTCCGATTCATCGGTTGAAAATCTTTTTTTGTTGCAACTAAAATATTCGCACCTGGATATAGCTGTAGGAATTCCGCTCCCCCTACTGTTCTGTCAGATGGTTTGGAACAACAAACAGTGCCTTTTGCGATAAACCAAGTCTTTTCGATTCCATTGCCGCCGCAACCATCTCAAAAGTTTTTCCTGCCCCCACGCAGTGTGCAAGCAGAGTATTTTTCCCATAAAGCTGATGTGCGACCGCATTTTTCTGATGCGGTTTTAACTCGATTTCCGGATTCATTCCAGGAAATATTAAATGGCTTCCATCATATTCCCGTGGACGTACTGAATTAAATCTTTCATTATACGTTTTACAGATTACTTCTCTCCTTTTTTGATCCTTATAAATCCATTCTTGAAAAGCCTCCTTCATAGCATCCTGACGCTGTGCTGCATACATTGTTTCTGTTTTATTCAGGACATATCTGACCTGTCCGTCACGCTCCACCCGGTCATAGACTCTTGCATCATGTAAGTTTAATGTTGCTTCAAGAATCTCATATGCATTGATTCTTTCTGTTCCATAAGTATTGTAGGCAATTGTATTGGAAGAACTATCCAAACGTTTTCCTTTGATTCTCCATTCTCCTGTCGTCTTGGAAAAATATACCGCAATCCTCTTGCTGTTAAGATGATATCTAGGTGTATGAAACACTTCTTCCATAAATCGTTCATAAATCTCCGGATCTAACCAGGTTGCACCGATCCGTACTTCTATTTCAGATGCATCCAGATCTTTCGGCTGTATTTCTTCCAAGGCATGGACATTTTCCTGATATCTTGGATTCTCTTTAGCATATTCTCTTGCAACCGCTAATTTGTTTCGGACGTTTCCTGAAAGATATTCGTCATTACTTTCCCATTGTTGCGTCTCCGGATCGAAGAAAATAACTCCTCGAAGCTCTTCTATAATTGTTTCTTCGCTGCGATCTGTTAATTGAGCCATATAGGAAAGATTAATCCTTGCATATTCGCTCATCGATACTGCCAGTGCTTCTACTGCTGTGTCTACTTTCGTAACCGGCACTGCTCTGCTGATTGTCCGTTTGGAAAACATATCCGCTTTTCGTTCCAGTTCTCCATTTTCATCCAATATTTCCAGTGAACATAACAGGCAATACGAAGCATCTGAGGAAAATGCTCTCTTATTTCCCTTACTGCTTATCACACCATGTTTTTTATAGAACTCATCATAGACATCGTTCAGTTGTTTTTGTTCTTCCTTAATCTCCTCATCTGTACCATTTTCATCCATTTGTAATGTAATCAGTTTTCTTACAGATTCCCGGATTGCAAGCATTCCCCGAACCCGTTCTTCTGTAGCTTTCGGAAGATCAACCGGATACATCCTGGAATTTTCCCTGTAATAGAGCTGATTCTTTACAAGTGTGTAAGAGTAATTTTTCACATCCGGTATCTGCTGGAATCTCTTCCTTATTGTCTTCAAATACAGCTTCTGGGCTTGCTTCTACAAATATTTCACCATGAATATTCCTGATCGCCTGTTCCAGTTGTTCCTTTAAATCTGCACCTTCGATTGGCACACATGCAGTATCTTTCCCATAGGGTCCGCTGATTTCTTCCATATGTCCAAGAACCATTTCAGGATGGTTAATGAAGTATTGATTCAGCTCAATGCCCTCCTCATTTACTCCGATTTGCAGCCATTCCGGAGAATCATAAGAGATTCCTTCCCGCTTTTGGAAAAACAAAATGTCCGATGTTACTTCTGTTCCTGCATTTGCTTTGAATGCCGTATTCGGAAGTCGAATTGCACCCAAAAGCTCGGCTCTTTGAGATAAATACAAGCGGACGGTATCACTTTTCTTATCCATCGTGCCCTTCGACGTGATAAACGCAGCCACTCCACCGCTTCGTAGCTGATCTAGTGTTTTAGCAAGAAAATAATCATGTATCATGAAATGCTGACGTTCATATCTGCGGTCATAGATTTGGTAATTGCCAAACGGTACATTTCCCACTGCAACATCGAAGAAATCATCCGGATAACCGGAATTTTCATACCCTGTGATCTGGATTTCTGCATCCGGATAGAGCTGTCTTGCAATCCGGCCACTGATATCATCTAATTCCACACCATACAGTTTTGATCCACGCATAGACTCCGGCATAACTCCGAAAAAGTTTCCAATTCCCATGGATGGTTCTAAAACGTTCCCATTCCTAAATCCCATTTGTTCTAAAGCTTTATAGATGCTTTCTATGATGACTGGCTGTGTGAAATGTGCATTGAGAACAGATTCCCTTGCCGCTTTATACTCTGCATCTGTGAGAAGTTCCTTCAGCTCATTATATTCCTCTGTCCAGTTCTGTTTATTTGCATCAAAAACATCCGAAAGACCTCCCCATCCGACATAATTTGAAAGTGTTTCCTGTTCAAATCTGTCCGCCTGACGGTTTTCTTCTTCCAATTGTTTCAACAGTTGAATTGCTTCTACATTTCTCCGATACTTTTCTTTCAAAGTACCTGTTCCAAGCTGTTCGTCAGTGATGTGGAAATTACCTGCCTTGCTTGTTTTTCCATTTTCCTGTTTTTCTTGCTGTGCTTTCTCTGTATCCTCTTCCTGTTGTACATTCGGAACACTTTCAGCCGGCAGCCGCTTTTTCCATGTTTCCTGGACAATATCATCATAGGAAATAACTTCAAGATCATCGGCATGTTCCCGAATATATTCATTAACGGCTGCAAAATTGATAAAAAATCGGTTCGGCTGTGGATATACCTGTAATACACCATTATCACCAATTTTCACAAGCCGGAAACGAATTCCAACTCTGCCATCCGGATAGTGAAAAGTAAAAAATCCTATTTTGCGGTCTTCAAAATCTTCGGTACTTTCGATTGCAACCCTGATACGGTTTGCTTGAGCTGCCATAATTTGCGGTGTACCGAAATTCGGTACAATTTCTTTTGATTCTACATTCTCTAAATCCTTTTGAATCTTTTGTGCATCGTCAAACCATACATTTATTGCTTCCTCTTCTGTTAAATACTGATTGTTCTGGATTAACGCTTCAATCCGTCGTAATACACTGCTCCAGGTGAGCTGTACTTTATCACAAAATTCTTTTTCAAGTAAAACACCTTTCGCATCATGATCTTCAGACGAATGCCATGCTCCTATGATTCCTGGTTTTCGTCCACCAATTCCGTACTCATTTTTTAGAAACTTTATTTTATCCTGGACTGAATGTTGTTCACTGATGTCCGTCAGATAGTTATAAATCCGTTCTTTTCCATTAGACACTCCTGATCCTCTGCCTAATGTAGCTAAAATTTCATCCTCTGTGATAAACTGTTCTTGCGGAATAGCAATATCCGTTGATTGTAAGACATAATGATTTCTATCTGGTGTTAATTCTTTAAAAATTCTTCGATATTTTCTATTATTACGTTGTATCCATCCTGGCAAAGACAGACTTTCCTGGAAAGCCTGATCGATTTTGTCAAATAATGCCGTTATCTTCTCTTGTCCGGATTTTTCATATAACATCGTTTGAATGGTATCTCCCCACTCTTCTGTATGCCGCATTTCATCCGGCAGGATACCAGCATCCCGAAACATTAGTTCCAGTCTGTCTGAAAATGCTTCTCCTGTCACTTTCAGAGCATCTGTCACAATTGAATTCGGCAAATAATTTCCTTGCTCATACATGGAAATAATCCGATTTGATGCTTCCTGCCATGTTACGATCCGGTCGTACTGCTCCTGTGCTGAGTCACCTCTTGCGAACCTTAATCCCTCCTGATCGTACCACACTGATATTTTTCTTTCATTCAGATAGACACCCTTTCCACCTGTTCCATATTCTTTTGAAAGGAACGTTGCAAATGCATCTTGGTCGATTCCTTTGATCAACCGGGCTGCAATGGAATATCGGGTATTGTTTTCTCCTCCGCCAAGACGTAAGATTGCATCTATTTCTGAATCTAATATGAGATTTTCATCATTTTCAAGTTCATGCGAACCTACTTCAAGCTGAATCTGTTCTGTCTGTTGTTCCTCTGATGGAAGAAATTCTAATTGAATATAATCATTCTCACCTATCTCTACATCCTCGATCTGGACTGGATGCTCCGGAAGTGTTCTCATAACATGATTATCCGGTTCACTTGATACGGTATCCTCGCGTTTTGATGTACTGAAATTCGGTACATCAGTTCCCGTGGAATCCACTGGTACAACCTCTGAAGCTGTATCCTGTACAATTTGTTCCTGAGAGATTCGTTTTCTGTTTCTTTCCAGACAGATTGTTATTCCATGTAGAATTGAGTTACAGGTCTCTGTAGTCGCATATCCTAAATGCCGGAGTACTGATAGGTCATTAAAATTCGTGATGAAATCAAATGCATCTGTCGTAAGATACATGTCAGGATCATATCCGCATTTCCCAAGGCATACATAATAAATACTGTGGTTAAGCAGTTCACGGAACTCATACTTTAATTGATCCTCCTCCAACCCATCCAGATATGTTCCATCCACATCTTCCTTCAATGCATCATAAAGATCATCGATTACATCCTCTACACTCTCCTTTACAAGTAACTGCATTAAATCCGGGATATTGGCAGACGATTCATCAACAGAGAGCATATTCTGTAAATATTCTCTTATCTGTGATTCATTCTCATCTGTGATCTTCCATATATTTAGTGGACGTGAATCATATCTTTCTACTGTCTGGCTCACATCAAATACATAATCAATCTTTTCATATCTTCTTTTTGCATGTATTAATCCAATACCTGAACTGCCTTTCTTAACCGCTCTATGCATGATTCTGTTCCATACATCATAGGTTGCAACGGCTGTTGCTTTTGGTGCTTGTGCATAGATTAATAACTGATCCTCAAAGGAGTATCGAAAGATACGTGGAGCTGCATTCAAATATTTTTTCCAGGCATCCGGACTCTTTACAATTGCATCTACTGTTCGCTTTGATAATTCTTTTAGCCTTATTAATGTCGTTGCCATACAAACCCTTTCTGTACCGATATTCGGTACAATAAAAAAGACTTCTATCGGTGAAGTCCCTTTTCAATCTGATGTTGTTTTTTCTTTCTGTTTGTATTCTGTTGTCTTTCCGATTGGATTTTTTCATTTACAGCTGTTTTTTCTCTTCGCAATACTGCTCCAGCTGATCCAGTGCATTCATGATAGAAGAGTTTTCTCTATAATGTTGAATCATTTCAACGTTTTCTCTATGCACTTGTCCCCAGTGCATCAAACCGTATTTTCCTTCATAATCACTTCCATCATGTAATTCAAATCCAATTCCTTTCACTGCATTCATACGTTCTGCAGGAATACTTTCATATTTCTCGATTGCTTCTTCTAATGTAAGATTCTCATATAATTCTCCCAGGTTTGGAAATTCCATACATTCCGCAGTGTAAAAAGAAATGGACTCTTCTACTTGCTTAAGTTCATTGTCTTCCACTGTAATTCCATGTTCCTTCAGATAATCAAATATGACTTCTTGAACTTTGGTATCAAATCCATACCACACATCCTCAGCCACAAGTGTTCCATCTTCAGCTACTATAATATCTGCCACTTCTGATCCATACCGTTCGTGTCTCATCTGGAAAAATGTTTCGCCTTGATATACTTTTTGATCAAAAGTATACCAGGTTCCCTCATGACCTTCCGCTTCAAATCCTTTGGTATTTTCTGTAATATGTGCCACTCGAGCATCTAATGTTTCTTCCAAATTCCTGTCCCTGAATTCCTTACGAATCAAATCAATAAATACATTTAAAACTGCTGGATGACTGTTTATGATATAGTCCCTATTCAAATCCACTCCTTGACGGATGTTTTCCGGAATCTTAATTGTCTTTCCCCATTGTTTGTTCCTTTCAGAAAATCTTCCATCTTTAGATAGCTGATGTAACGTATTCGCCAAAACAAAAGAGACTCTCTGTTCCCCATATGTCTGAACTATATTTAATGTGGCATTGGCAATGTTCGGATTCAAAGATGTTCCATCATAGTTTTCTGATATTGCCTTCTCAATTGCATTTTTACAGTCGATATTTAATTTTCTGGAATCCAAATAAGCATCTGCATTTCTTTCCTCTACAGCCTGCTCTAATGTCCCCTTATAGACAGAGGGAGTTTCCTGCTCTATAGAGATTTCTAATAAATTTGCTCTTTGTAGCACAAACTCCGGAAGTTCTTTAAATCCTACACTATCCACATAATAGGCTTTCATCTCTCCATTTTGCTTCATGATAATGACATCAGAAGTTGACATGGAGTGTCCTTCAAAGTCTTCCGGTTTATCAATATTGAACTTTTGAAATAATGTATCTAATGTTTCTGTCTGATCCAATGTACCTATATACATTATCCGATAGTCCTGACCATCCACAGATAATCCCATATTTTTCCACAAAAATCAAATACCCACTAAA
>ENA-OQIF01000707-OQIF01000707.1-human-gut-metagenome-genome-assembly--contig:-NODE-707-length-10473-cov-3.446066_pt1 | contig 10473 bp, 8 predicted proteins | sample MGYA00242574_ERZ504738 | MGnify/ENA primary metagenome ERZ504738 (study PRJEB26092, sample SAMD00036437) | human gut metagenome | host: Homo sapiens | study: EMG produced TPA metagenomics assembly of...
AATACTGCGCATACACCACGAACGGCACGACCACCATGGCCACCATGGCGAGGAATCCAGGCAGAATATAGCCGCGCATGCCGAGCTGGAGTGTGAGCACCAGCAATCCGAGGGCGAGCGCAATAATCAGCAACGCCATCAGTACGGGGTGGGATTCCCCGCGTATCTGGGAGATCATCGTGATGTGGCTGCGCACCACGCTCGCCTCCCGTTTGGAGGCGGCCTGCGGAATCTTCGCCTTGCGTGAGAAGTAGATGAGGAACGGCGAACCGATCACCGCGAACAGTGCCGCAATGAATGGGAATACGATGACCGGGTAGCACCATTCGCCGAAGTCCTGGAGTGCCGCGACCACAAAGAAGACGGCATCTGCGAGCAGAATACTCCAGCCGATGATCTGCCACAGCAAGTAGGGATGACGTTTCGCAAAGCTCGTGCCGTTTGCTGTTCCAAGATACTCATATTCCGCATATCCCGAAGATCCCGAATACTCCGCCATCGCCTGGCATTCCTCTCATACCATGATCTACCATGATCACGCGCACGCTCACCTCGCCGGCTTCACACTCCACGTGGCCACGAAGGTCGGCACATGGTGTTCGTGCAGATTCCCCTCCCCGTTCGTGTCCTCATACAGCGCGCGCAGTGTGAATCCCGCTTCGAGCTGGCCGCCGATCTGTTCGTCGAGCGTGTGCGAGAACTGCATGCCGGCGTCTTCGTCGAGCAGCAGCTGCCGCGCACGCTCGTCGTGGAGCGGATTAAACGGCAGCGCATATGTCAGCGTGGTCTCCTCGTTGTCGAAGATGTAGTTGATGCCGTTGTCGTAGCCGCCAATGAGCGAACCGCCCGGCTTGAGCACGCGGTAGCATTCGCGGAACACCGGCTTCACCTGCTCGATATAGCAATTCGACACCGGATTGATAATCAGGTCGAAGCTCTCATCTGCAAACGGCAACGGCTGCGTCATATCCGCCTGAATCACTTCGATGTCGTAGCCCTCGCGATCTGCGACTTCGTACTCACGCTCGCATTGGCGTGACGAATAGTCGAGCACCGTGCACTGCGCACCGAGCGCGGCCATGACCGGCATCTGCTGCGCGCCGCCGCTCGCCAATCCCAGCACGCGTTTGCCGCGCACATCGCCGACCCACTCATGCGGCACCGGTTTCGTGGGCGTGAGCAGAATGTTCCAGCTGCCGTGCTGCGCATCCACGAATGCGTCATGCGAGATCGGCACTCCCCACTGCCAACCCTCGTCAACCCAGCGGTCTATTGTCTGCGCATTCTCACTTTGGTAATCCATGTCCACACTGCCATTTCTTCGCCCGTCCCGCCGCGTGATTGCACGGCAGGTACGCCTCATCATATCGAATTCGCATGCATAGTGCCGCAGATTTTCCACAGACCACCTGTTCCTCGGTCGGATTCACGGTAACTTCCGTGTAAACGACCACCGCAGCCTCCCTCTACGGCATATCTCACGGAAGCTTCCGAGAAACCGACCACCGCAGGAGCTCTCTACAGCACGGCTTTCGGAAGCGTCCGCAAGAACGACCACAAACAACCTCCACTGCAGTCAAACGCACGGAGGCTTCCGCAAAATCTGCCATCACCGCACCCAGAAACGGCACGGCTTACGGACGCCTCCGTGAAAACGGCACTCACTCCACGCAGGGCTTGAGATAGCGGCCGGTCACGCTGAGCGGATTCTCAGCAATCTGCACAGGCGTACCGGTGGCGACGATCTCACCGCCGTTCTCGCCGCCGCCTGGGCCCATGTCGATGATCCAGTCGGCGTTCGCAATCATGTCGAGGTCGTGTTCGATCACGACCACGCTCGCACCGTGGTCGATGAGCTTCTGGAACACGCCGATCAACGTGCGCACGTCAAGCGGATGCAAGCCAATCGTCGGCTCGTCGAACACGAACAGCGTGCCATCCTGCGCGCGGCCCATCTCGCTGGCGAGTTTGAGCCGCTGCGCTTCGCCGCCCGAGAGCGCCGGCGTGCTCTCGCCCAACGTCAGGTACCCGATGCCGAGCTCGTGCAATGTCTCGAGTTCGGCATGCAGGCGCCGCTGCCCGGTACCGGTGAAGATGTCGAGCGCCTCGTCCACCGTCATCGCGAGCAGATCCGGCAGCGACACCGGCTTGTGCCCGTTCTTCGGCGTCCAGGTGATCTCGCCTGCGACATCGCCGTAGCGTGTGCCGTGGCAGTCCGGGCAGTCGATGTCCACGTCGGGCAGGAACTGCACGTCGAGTGTGATCTGCCCGGTGCCATCGCAGGTAGGGCAGCGCAGCGAGCCGGTGTTGTACGAGAACGCGCCCGCCTTGAGTCCACGCGCCTTCGCCGCATCGGTGCGCGCATAGAGCCGCCGCAAATCGTCGAGCACACCGCTGTAGGTGGCGACGGTGGAGCGCACGTTCGCACCGATCGGCGTCGCGTCGATCATCGTGACGCGGTCGATTCCCGGCGCATCGAGCGCGCGCACATGTTCAGGCAGGCGTTCGCCGGCAATCTTCGCAGTGAGCGCGGGCACAAGGCTTTCGAGCACGAGCGTGGTCTTGCCGGAACCGGAGACGCCGGTGACCACGGTGAGACGATGTTTTGGCACGCGCGCATCCAAGGCGTGCACGGTGTGCAGCGGCGCGGTCTTGATTTCCAGTGCGCCTTCGTCGAATACCTTGTTCGCGGGCGTTTGCGGGCGCACGATCTGCAAACGCTCGCTCGCAAGGAACGGAGCGATGAGCGAGTGCGGGTTGCCTTCGATGTCACTCACCGTACCCTGCGCGATCACAGTGCCGCCATGTGATCCCGCGCCCGGGCCCATTTCGATGATCCAGTCGGTGTCGCGCAGCACGCGGGTGTCATGGTCGACGACGACCACAGTGTTTCCCTGCGCTTTCAAATCGCGCATCACGCCGAGCAGACCGTCCACATTCGCCGGATGCAAGCCGATCGACGGCTCGTCGAGCACGTACATCGCGCCGGTGAGCTCACTGCGCACCGCTCGCGCGAGCTGGATGCGCTGGCGTTCGCCGGTCGACAGCGTGGAGCCCGCACGGTCGAGCGTGAGATAGCCGAGTCCGAGTTCGAGCAGACGCCGTGCGGTGCGCGTGAACTCGTCGACGATTGACTGCGCCATCTCATGCATATCATCTGGCATCGTGGCGGGTACGGTCCGCACCCACTGCGCGAGATTGTCGAGCTGCATCGCACACTGCTCGGGCAACGTCTTGCCATCCACCGGCAGTATGCGTGCGCGTTTGTTGAGTCGCGTGCCGTGGCAGTCCGGGCATGGCTCCTCGGTGATGAACGGTTCCACGCGTTTCAGCGCCTTGGCGTCCTTGGCTTTGTCGAGCGCGTTGAGCACGGTGCGTTCGGCGCTGAAATAGGTGAAGTCGAGCTCGCCGGCACGGTTCTCTTTCTTCGAATGGTAGATAATATGCCGTTTCTCGGCCGGTCCGTGGAGCACAATCTCCTTCTCATGCGCGGTCAGATCCTTGTACGGCACGTCAGTGCGCACGCCCATTTCGCGGCATACGTCGACCATGATTGACCACATGAGCGAACGCCAGGGCGCCACAGCGCCTTGTTCTATCGTCAGATTCGGGTCCGCAATCAACGTTGCCTGGTTCACCGTGCGCACGATGCCGGTTCCCGAGCACGTCGGGCACGCGCCGCCCGAGTTGAATGCGAGGTCCTCCGCACCGAGCGCCTGCACTTCCTCCCCGCACACCGGGCAGATGATCGGCCGTTCGAGCGCGACGTTCGGTGTCGGGTCGAGCATATGGCCGTTCGGGCAGGTATAATTGCCGAGCCGCGAGGTCATAAGCCGCAGACTGTTGAGCAGCTCGCTCATCGTGCCGAAGGTGCTGCGTATACCCGGCACGCTCGGCCGCTGATGCAACGCGAGCGCGGGCGGCACATGCTCGATCGCGTCGAGTTTCGCCTCGCCGCTTTGCGAGATGCGGCGGCGCGTGTATGTGGAGAGCCCTTCCAGGTAGCGGCGCGAGCCTTCTGCGTAAAGCACGCCGAGCGCGAGCGATGATTTGCCCGAACCGGAGACTCCCGCCACCGCCACCATCTTGCCAATTGGCACCCGCACATCCACGCGCTTGAGATTATGCACACGAGCGCCGGTGATATCGATGGTCTGTGCCATGCCGCCACTTCCTTACGCATTCGCCGTCTTCATATTCGCTACTGCCGAGCGTAAAGCCCGCGCGTGCACTCCGCCGTGGGCGCACTGAGCGCGCCATCTCCACTCCGCGACGAGTAATCGGGCACGGTGCATTGCCCGCCATGCAGCCACAGGATGACGGGGTTACGCCGGTCTTCGCCTCGAATCTGCACATACTGCTCGATGCCGCCCAAGGTGACGTGCGTGTGTTCCTGCACCCCATGCGCAGTTGTGATGCGTATGGAAGCAACCCTGCGAATGCTGCCACATGGTGCCTTGGTTGGCGATATGCGGTTATAGACGTTCACGCGCCCCGCGAGCGCTTGTGGTGTGCAGCGCGTGCCCACTATCCCAATCCATCATTCCGTGCTGAAATCAGACTTCACAACCCATCATTCCGTGTCAAAATCAGCTTTTGGAACCCGCCATTCCGTTTCACACATCGTCCGGGAAGGCCTGTGCGGCCTTGGAAAGAACGATGTCGGGATTGCGGATATGCATGCGTGGGCATCGGCGTTGCACACCGCGGCGAGAAGGCGCTACGCGGTACACACAGCGAAACGCAACAGCTCGAACGCTTGAACATTCTTGACAAAAACGGTCATGTGCGTCTCGCTGGACTACTCATCGCAGGCGTATATCCACAGCAGTTCTTCCCTCGGTTGTATGTGGATGTCGCTGTTCATCCGGGCATCAGCAAATCTCAAGATGACGAAGTCCGCTTCCTCGATCGCGTGCAGTGCCATGGTCGACTGCAGGAAATGGTCGATGACGCGGTCAAAGCCGTCCTGCGCAATCTGCGTACCTATTCCCTCACGAGGGGAACGGAAGGCGCGATGTACCGGAGATTCCAACTGTGGTACTACGCGAGGCAATCGCCAATGCCGTGGTACACAGGGAATACGACACATTGTTTCGCAACGACCCGGTGAATATTGACGTGTACTCCGATCGTGTGGAGATTTCGAGCCCCGGCAATCTGTGGGGCGGCAAGACACTGCAGAATCTGACCAATGGTGTATCCCGGTGCCGCAATACCACGTTGATGCAACTGCTACAGAAGACGCCGTTGATTCGCGGCGATCACGATGGATCCGCCGTGGAAGGCCAAGGTTCGGGCATCCAGTTCATGATCAACCGAATGAAGGAACTATCACTCGCACAGCCGGATTTCCATCCGACCTTCGATCGCTTCCGTGTGATTCTGTATCGTGGTGGCGCCGAGATTGCTGCAAACCAGCAGTGGGTGCGAAGCCATGTGGGGCACGACCTGCCGGGACGCGAAAGTTCAGTGCTGTACACGGTGCGCGCGCTTGGCCGCGCAAGTGTCTACGACATCCGAGACCGGCTCGGATATGATTCAGACGACATCCGTGCGATATTGGCCACGCTGGTGGAATCCGGGCTCATCAGACAGGTGGCTACCGACATATATGAACCTCCGGAGACACCGGCCATCACCAATGCCAGCGATGCCCCAGCGCCTCCAGCAGCAGCGCCATCGAGCCGACAAGCCATCATCGACACGATCCCCACGTTCGGCACAATCAGCGCACGCGACATCGCGGAGGCGACAGGCAAAAGCCTGCAGACAGTGCACCGCATTCTGCGCGAGCTCGTGGATGAAGGTGTCATCACCGCAATCGGCAAAAAGCAGAGCCGTCTGCGCACCTACACACGCAAACAGACCATCGACTGACTGCATCTCGCGCACGAGGGTAGATCAGCCGTGAAACCGCGACACTTCGAAGATGGTGCATCGGCTGAGTTCGCGACGCATCGCCACCCAATTCGGCAAAGCGTCAGTCATGCGCGCCTATTTCTCGACGGTCTCATGGTAGAAGAAAATGACCAGCACCGGCGCAGCATCGAAAGGACGTCACATAACAGTATCGGCAGTGTTCTGCTCGACCAGCCGTTCCGCGGGATCGGCATGGTATGCGTACCCCTGTGCGCATACGGTAGGGTGCTACGGTGTCTTCAAAATATAGTGGCGTATCGGATCGCATAATGAAGGGGCGTCACGACACGCCGAGATGTTCACATAAATGTTCGTTTAACTTAAAAACAGAACATCGTAAGTGTTCGTTTTGAGTATCGACAGAACACGACAATTCACAAATCAACAGAACAGACCAATTCGGCAGAGATAATATGCAATTATGACAAAACCCTCTGTTATCAACGATTATTACAGTATTGGCATGCTATACTAGCACATGGATACCAATTGTGAGCAATAACACAATTGATGTTCATACTGAAAAACATATCATTAACAGACACATAATCAAACATATGAAATGTTTGATTTGCAGATTATGCAAGGAACCCCCATGGCAGAAGCAACGAAGCACACCATCACCGTCGACCTCGACATGTTCGACAAGACACCCGGAAGAGAAGACCGCACACGCGAACGAGATCGCACGGGAGTTCGGAGTCGGCGAAGACGCGTTGGCCGCCGTGGAAGACTTCAAGAAGGAACTCACCAAGCACAACGCGTGGGATCTGCCGTTCATGGGGTACGTGAACGAGGATGGCTACGGGTACGCATACGTGCCCAACGCGGCGATTACGACCACCCCGTACTGGGATGCACATGCGGCGTTTCTCGCATTGCCGAAGGACGCGCAGACCGCGTTCGCGATCCGTATGCTGTTCACACACCGCCCCGTCGACCGCTATGGCGCAGACATGTTCCTGCACTACCAGCGCGGCATCAGCACGAACTTCATCGGCACGGGAGCGAATAAGTACTGACCGACGCTCGGCCATGCGGACGCATCAGCCGCGCGACTGCGGCACATCGAAGATCGTGCAGCGGTTGAGTTCGCGCCGCAGTTCCTTCCAGTTTGGCAACACGAGGCTCATGCGCTCCTGAAACGTCCGCCCGTGCCCGCTCTCCCACAGATGAGTGAGTTCATGCACGAGTACATACTCAAGAAACTGCGGATCCATGAGTCCGAGTTGTAGATTGAGCCTGATCCGCCCCGTTTTCGGCGTGCACGAACCCCATCGCGATGTCATGGTGCGCAGAGTGATTTTTGTCGGAGATTTGCCGACGATCGGCGTCCACTTGCTCAGCAAATCGGGCAGTTGCTGTTCGATCGAACGGCGGGCACGCTCCACATACTCCTCGTTCCACGTGAAACTACTGGTCTCATGCGGTGTTTCCATCCGGGGCGAACCTGGGTCGCGCGCATCACGCAACACCGTCGTGCGACTGCCGCCGACGTCGGGGTCGAGGTCGGGCGATGCGAACGTCCGTGAACGAGCCTGTGCCATTTTATGCAGCGCTTCGTCGACCCAGGAACGGCGTTCGCGCACGAACTCCACGATTGTGTGCTGCGGCATGCGTACGGGGGCCGTGACCTCGATCGCCCCATATGGCGGTTTCACGCGCAAGTACATGTTGCGGTTCTTCTTGCGCAGCACATTGACCTGCAGTCCGTCGACATTGAGCACTTCGCGGGCGCGCGTGGAACGGTCGAACTGAGCACGCCGTGAAATGGAACGAGCGCGAGGGACGGAATTGAATGGCATGACCATATTCTGTGCAACTATTCAGACAAATGTTCGAATGAATCACCCACCTGGGAATTGTGCGACACGCCGAACGAGCGTCGATTTGCATTAATCGAGAAGCACAGGTATTCTTTCTATCTGTTGCGTTGAACAACGTGATGGATTGGGCCCGTAGCTCAGGTGGTTAGAGCGCATCCCTGATAAGGATGAGGTCGGAGGTTCAAGTCCTCCCGGGCCCACGTGGGGAGCATTCTCACGTGTTCCCCCGTTGGGGCTATAGCGCAGCTGGTAGCGCATCTGCTTTGCAAGCAGAGGGTCCCCGGTTCGAACCCGGGTAGCTCCACTCGCATGGTCGTTGAAAACATTAGGTTTTCAACGGTTTTTCTTTTTGCATTCTATCTTCCACACACATCAGAGCAAACAACAAAACAACGCAGCTGGTTTCGGTATCTGCCAGACATGCAAATCTGCACACCGGCAAAGAACGATATTTTGCAGACTATGGTCGGTTACTGCACATACATACAACAGAACGACCATAATCACGGCAAGTATGGTCGATTACCATACATCTGCGTCAGCAAACGACCATAGTTCTCCGCAGTATGGTCGATTACCGCATCCCCGCATAACAAACCGACCATAATCAAGAAAAAGACGGTCTTGTAACGCACGCGCACATCGCGGAACAGACGGGGCGTGGTGCGGCGTTCGATGTCGCATTCGAACAGCGGGGAGCTCGCGCCGGATGGAATGCGCAGGTTGTCTTCGCCACGGCAGATTTTACGGAAGCTTCCGCATAACAGTCCGCAGATCATCGCCACTGTGGCCCGTTTCACGGAAGATTCCGAAAAACAAGCCGCAAACCACTATCATCACGGTCTATCTCACGGAACCATCCGCAAAACAGACTGCAAACCGCCCCCACCACGGCCCATCCCACGGAAGCATCCGAGCAAATGACCACAGACGCTGCAACACAAAAGGCGCCCGGTACAACCGAGCGCCTTTCAGCGATGTCAGAATGGATATCGGAATGTCAGATCACTGCGATGCCCATGCCCATACGCGCATCACTTGGATTCCGGTGCGGCAGTGGTATCCGTGGCAACCGGTGCAGCATGAGCACCGGCGGGCTGCTGGGCGGCGAGCGCATTGCGGATGTCCTGCAGCAGGATCACGGTCTGTTCCTCCGGCGAGAGATCCGGTTCCTCGGCGGCCACGTCGGAATCGTCGCCCTTGACCTTGGCCATGGCCTTCTCCGTCATGTCACGCAGATTGTTGATCGGCACGACGATGCAGAAGTACACAGCGAGTGCGATGAGCAGGAAGTTGAGGAGCGCGTTGAGCACGGAGCCGAACGAGATCACCGAGTTCTCCCCCGCCCAGTTGGTGATGGTCCAATTCCAGGTCTTGCTCAAATCCGGCTTGCCGAAGATGGCTGCAACGAGTGGGTTGATGATGCCATCCACCACAGAGTTCACCACTGCAGTGACCGCTGCGCCCATGACGACGCCGACTGCCATGTCGACCATATTGCCGCGTGCAATGAATTTCTTGAACCCGTCGATCATATCTCTCTCCTTGTTCAGACGGTACCACTGGCTCCGAGGCCTAGCAGCTCACGGGACCCAACGGGAATATGTTCAGTTGCCATAATATGTGGACACGGGAAAAAGCTTGGCGAATTTCACTCTCGCGATATTCACGCCGCACTTTTTCCTACAGGTGACCAGATACGACAGGTCGGCGCACGCGCATATGCATGCACGCCGACCTGATATGGCTATATGCCGTTATTCAGTTAGATGTCATTGGAGACTACTGCTGATGGCGCTGCCGAGCCCAGACGAGCGTCGCGGCACCCGCAAGCACAAGGGCCACGGCGATGGCTGCGACCACGGCAATCGAGGAGCCGGTGTTCACCACCGACTTGTTTTCGTCTGCCTTGGCGTTCGACTGCTGGGCATTGTCACCAGACTGAGCATTGTCACCAGACTGAGCATTGTCACCTGCCGCCGGCTTGTTCGCATCCGCAGGCTTGTCAGTTCCAGCAGGCTTGTCGGTGTCGGTGGGCTGGTCCGGATCAGACGGATCAGACGGATCCTCAGTGTCCTGCTGAGTGAAGTCGATCGGGCAGGTGGCCGGATCGCCAGCTGCCATATCGGCCGAATAGTCGGGGGTCTCCTCCGGCTCGGTCGGTTCGGTAGGCTCAGACGGTTCCTCAGGCTTGGTCTCCGGCTTCGAGTCGGAGGCGTCGCCGGAAGGAACGACCTTCAGGTCATCGACGGCGAAGTTCACAGCCGGGGAATCTTTGTTCCAAGTGTTGCCTGCAATCACAACCTCCTTGAAGAGTGCAAGGTCATCGGCGGTCATCGTCTTGCCTTTGTTCTCATCCTCCGGCCAGCTCTGCGTCAGCGACGGATTGTTCACAAGATCGATCTCGACCGTCTTCCAATCGGCGCCATCCTCCGAAGCCAGCTTCTGGTCGACATGGAAGTACTTGCCGTCGGCGGTGCCGATCTGCAGGTCCATCGCATTGTTCGAACCATCGTGCTTCAGACGGAACGTCAGCTTACCCAAACCGGTCCAGTTGTTGCGGGCCGTGTCGTTCTGGATGAACGTCGCGACATCGAGCCAGCCACCGTGCGGGTTCGAGTACTGCAGGTACTTGTTGTCGTCATCCTCGGTTGTCAGCGAGAGCACATCCGTGTGTTCACGGTTGCCCCAAGCCTCCTTCATCGCAGCCTCATCGGCATACGAT
>ENA-OQIF01000708-OQIF01000708.1-human-gut-metagenome-genome-assembly--contig:-NODE-708-length-10461-cov-2.907490_pt1 | contig 10461 bp, 11 predicted proteins | sample MGYA00242574_ERZ504738 | MGnify/ENA primary metagenome ERZ504738 (study PRJEB26092, sample SAMD00036437) | human gut metagenome | host: Homo sapiens | study: EMG produced TPA metagenomics assembly of...
AGAGCCTCTGATTTCTGGTCGTAAGATGGAAGTTTGGAAATATCGTCACCGGCTGCTTTCTTTTTTCGCCTTATAAAGCTTTGCAGTGTTTAATGCTTCACGAATTTTGGAAGCAGTTGTCATACGGCTGGAGATTCCCTGGTTCTGATAGCAACGCTTCGGATTTTCTCCGAAGGCACATTTCATGGCAATGGGAAATTTTACGATCATATTGTCAATACGAGTACCGACAGGCTTGATAGCTGCAAAGGTTCCGCCAATTGAATTGGAACTGCCAGGACCGGTTGCAAAACAGGTAACACCGGCTTTTGCAGCCATATTCATACAGGGATCAAATGGGTTGAGTCCATCGATAGCCTGCACTTGTGGAGTGACAGGGTCATTCAGTTCATTGTAGTCCTGTCCCTCGTAGCCGATTCCATAGCCATCAAGACCAGTGTGGCAGTGTGCGTCTATGAAGCCGGGATATACGTGAAGCCCGGTTGCATCGATTACTTCAGCATTTTCAGAAGAGATATGTTTTCCGATCGTTACAATTTTTCCATTATCGATCAGAATGTCAGCGACAAAGGTCTCCCTTGTTACTGCTGTGTGAAGTGTTCCATTCTTAATACAAATCATTGGAAATCCTCCTTTTTAAAATTATAATATTATCATACACGAATTGTGCGAATATTTCAAAAAGTATTTTAATTATTGATTACAGAGTGAAATACGTCATATCAGAAGATTTTTTGATAGAAAAAGCGAGAGAGACAAGAGACCGCTTCCAGTCAATAGTTGGTAAGCCTTACAATTATGTATACGAGGAATATAATGAAATTACAACACTGACGTGCTCCGGTAATAAATATAAGGCGATATAAAGCCGCTAACTGCTTAAACGATAGGTGGTTGGTGGCTTTAATTTTTATGTGTGAGAGAAAAAGTACACGGTAAATAACAGAATGCGTGAGATGGACATATAATTATGGATCAATCTAAACGTCTATGCAGATGTGCCGGTCGATTGATATTGGCTGGATGACAGTTAAAACAAAAGCCCAAATCACATAATGCAAATTGAAATGCCGCTGGAAATTTGGTAGTATAAGTAGAACAAGAGCATTTATTGTTTATAATGAGTTAGCCTATATCATACAACTATAATAATTATGGTATGATAAATTCATGAAAATTGCAAAATAACGGAAGCTGCATTGCTTTCCAATATTATTAAGATAATTACGATATCCGGTGAGAAAACATCTGATAAAAAGGTGCATTTAGGAGGATGATGAAGATGGAAATATCCAAAGCTGATTGGAAGTTATATCGTGAGTGTGTTTCAGACTGGCAGGAACACTATATGGAACAACTTAACCAAGAGTATGTCAACTTACTTACATCCCCGGGAAATGCCTCTGATCATTTCTGGAAACTGGAAAAAAGAATTAAACAGGACAAGAAACATCCCGGAGTTTTGATTGAGCTTCGCAAATCTACGGCTATATGGGATATTGCGTATTTTGTCAGGGACAAGATAATCACACTTGACGATCTTGAGGGATTTAGCGAAGATCTGATAGATGCAGTAAAACTGATTTTGAGCCGATAAGAAAGTTATCCGACCAGGATAAATGAGAAACGAAAGTAAAATGTAACGACATATAATAGTTGCCAAATTTTTGGACAATTCAAAAAACAACCATGATTGAAAAGTAAGAGGAGCGATATGTAGATTTGTTTTCAGCACACAGGCAGCCCTGTGAGAGCTAAAGAGAATGGGTCGGGAAACCGGAATCAATGTAAGATAACAGTGTGAAACAGGTGGTGAAATCAGGTGATCAAGATACGATGTGTTGTAGAGCGTATTACTTATCAGAACCCGGAAACGGGTATTCTGTATTGAAATGTGCCGTTAAAAACTATAATGATCTGGTGACAGTTGTAGGTAATCTGGTAGATGTCAACGTTGGCTCAGTACTTCTGATTGATGGGAATTGGAAGGTAGATGCGAAATATGGCAGACAGTTCCTGGCAGAAAGCTGGGAGGAAACCATGCCTGCCACTGTTTTTGGCATTGAAAAATATCTGGGTTCCGGTCTGATCAAAGGTGTGGGGCCTAAGTTTGCCAAGAAGATTGTTCGGCAGTTTGGCACGGATACGCTGGAGATTATCGAAACCGATGTAAAGCGACTCCTGGAAGTTCCAGGTATTGGAAAGAAACGTGTCGATAAGATCACTGAGAGCTGGGAAAGGCAAAAAGAAATCAAGAATGTCATGCTGTTTTTGCAGGATCATGGGGTCAGCACCGCCTTTGCTGCTAAGATTTATCGTCAGTATGGCAATGAAAGCATCCAAAAGGTGAGAGAGAACCCATTTCGCCTGGCAGATGATATCTGGGGTATCGGATTCAAGACTGCAGACAGTATAGCCATGAAGCTGGGAATCGGAAAAGAAGCATTTATCCGACTGCGAAGCGGTATCATGTATACTTTGAGTGAACTGGCAGATGAAGGTCATGTTTATGCGGAACGTGAACAGCTGATCAGGAAGGCATCGGAGCTTCTGGAGGCGGAGGACACCAGTATCATTATGACCATGGATCAGATGCTGAAAGATGAGGAACTGATCCGCGAGAAGATCATGGTTCCTCAGTTTGCGCCGGATGAGGTTATTCCGGAAGATGCAGCAAAAGAGGTTGAGAGAGAATGCATTTATCTGCCGCCATTTTATTATGCAGAGGTGGGTGTTGCCAATAAACTGAAGAAACTTTCCGAGGAACCGGCAGGAGACAGGCTCTGGGTATCTTTGATGAGAGCCCGACAGAAAACCGGCAATTCAGAGTTGTCTGTTGATGTGGAGAAGATCCAGAAGGCCGTAAATATGGAATATGACCAGGTTCAGGCAGAGGCGATCCGGCGGGCGGCCACTGCGAAGGTTCTGGTACTGACCGGTGGACCTGGCACCGGAAAGACCACCACAACCCAGGGAATTATCGCTGCATACCGTACCTTTGGACTACGCATATTGCTGGCAGCGCCTACGGGACGGGCAGCCAAGAGAATGACAGAAGCCACCGGACTGGAAGCCAGGACAATCCATCGGCTACTGGAGTTTAAACCGCCGGAAGGATATCAGAAAAATGAGGAGACACCTTTGGAAGGTGATGTATTGATCGTGGATGAATGTTCCATGATCGATATTGTGCTGATGAATGCACTTATGAAAGCCATTCCTCCCCATATGCGTCTGATCCTTGTAGGAGATATTGATCAGCTTCCATCGGTTGGTGCCGGTAACGTGCTTCGGGATGTAATCGACTCTGAAGTATTTCCGGTTGTTCGTCTTACCAGGATCTTCCGGCAGGCGCAGACCAGCAGGATCATCATGAATGCCCACAAGATCAATGCGGGAGAGATGCCGGATACTTCCAACGGAAAGAGTACGGACTTTTTCTTTATGACGAAGGAGGATCCGGAAGATGCGGCAAGATTGATCGTAGAGCTGGTAAATAAGAAGCTCCCGGGATATTATCGGACACCAGCCAGTCAGATCCAGGTGCTGACACCTATGCAGAGGGGTGTAGTAGGTGCTACAAATCTGAATATGGCACTGCAGGAAGCTCTGAATCCAAAGGGAGAGGGGACTTCGCAGAAGCGGATTTGTCTACCGGCCAAATGACAAGGTTATGCAGATCAAGAATAACTACGACAAGGAAGTTTTCAATGGAGATATCGGTATCATAGAGTCCGTTGATTTACAGGATCGTACATTGCTGGTAAATTTTGACGGACGAAGCATCGAGTACGATGCTACCGAGTTGGATGAACTTGTACATGCATATGCGACGACTATCCATAAAGCGCAGGGCTCAGAGTATCCCATCGTGGTCATGCCGGTACTGATGAACCATTTTGTTATGCTACAGAGAAACCTGATCTATACCGGGATTACCAGAGCAAAGCGGATACTTGTTATGGTTGGAACGAAGAAGGCACTGGCTTATGCAGTACGGAATGTAACCGTAACCAGGAGAAATACACTTCTTAAGGAACGACTAGCCGGTCAGATTCAGGTAAAGAAACCTGTGAAGGTTTATTATCCGGACTTTTCCGGTACGGCAGAGAATACGCGGATGGTCGCAGAGAATCGAAGTGACTATGGAAATTAATAAAGGTGGCTCGGCTTCCGGAGTATTAAAAAGAAAGAAGAAAACAAGCGATGGAGAAAAGAAAAACGACGAAAAATAGAAGTGGATTTTCAAAATATGTTGTGTCGATTCTGCTGTTTTTGCTGTTTGAAGCAGTAGCGATCACACTATGGCTCACAAAGAACAATCTGTTTTATCTGCTGAACTTCAGTTATATAGGCTGCTGCCTCTCATTGGGGACAGCACTCTTTACTGCCGGGAAACGCTATGCCCGGCATTTTGTGCAGTTGGCGGTTGGGTGCTATATGCTGCTTTACCTCGGCGTGTTTTCCCGGGAGAATATGCAGATTGAGGGGTTCTGGTATTATCTGTTTCTCGGTACTTTTGAAGCGGCGACTATCCATTATGCAGTGGCGAAGATCTTTGGTCCGTTGCTGTTCGGACGGGGCTGGTGCGGTTACGCCTGCTGGACAGCCATGGTGCTAGATTTTCTGCCATACAAACAGCCGCAGAAGCCACGAAAGGAAAAGCTGGGAATTCTGCGTTATGTGATGTTTTTATTGTCGCTGGCATTGGTTTCAGCTCTGTTTCTGATGCAGGTCACGCATTTGGAGAAAATCATGTTTTGGATGTTCCTTGCCGGAAATGCGTTTTATTACCTTTCCGGAATTACGCTCGCCTTAATTTTCAAGGATAACCGTGCGTTCTGCAAATACCTGTGTCCTGTCACAGTATTTCTCAAGCCTATGAGCTATTTTTCCCTGCTGCGCGTTCACTGCGACGAGAGGAAATGCGTCCACTGCGGTAAATGCCTGCAGGTATGTCCTATGAACGTGGAGGTCAACAAAGAAACCCGCAAACGTAAAAATGGGACAGAATGCATTCTCTGTTACGAATGCACGAAGTCCTGCCCTAAAAAGGCGCTGCATTAAAATCTGATAAAAATCCACGATAACAACAGATTCAAAAAAACTTAAGAATATCCTCCACAGGATATTAAGACGTATCTGATAAACTCCTCTCGAATCATAAAAGAAAGAGAGAGAAACAATGAAGTTATTGTGTGTTTATCTGATCGACGATGTGGTATATAATATATACCTGCTTGTTACTGTATTGCTGCCGTGTCTCATATATCAGGGAGTTATGAAGATAAAAGCAAAGAGTAACATGAAAAAAATGCCGGCAAAGTATTATGTTGGTGTATATGCTTTTCTGGTGTACTTGTGGGCAGTCTTCAAAGTAACAGGAATTGGTCTGCTGGCGGATATTATAAGACCGGGGATCCGAGGTGGAGTTAACTTAAGACCTTTTGCTGACCTGGGCATAGGGTTCTGGTTAAATATTGTAATGTTTTTGCCCCTTGGAATTGTGACACCATGCATCTGGAAAAAATGTGAAAATGCCAGGTATACGGTGATGTTGGGATTTGCCGTATCCTTGTTGATCGAATGTTCTCAGATTTTCAACGGACGTGCAACAGATATTGATGACCTGATTGCAAATACTTCAGGTGCATGTCTTGGATATGTGATATGGTTTATAACCAGGAAAATTGCAGGAAAGAATTGTGGGGAGAAATATAAAATGGCTGAAAGAAAATGGGAGCCGGCTATCTATGTGGCGCTGGCATTTCTTGGAACATTTTTCCTGTACGATCCATATGCAATATAAGGATACAAGGGGGCAAAAGATCATGCTTTTCGGTGCTTTAGGATTGCTAGAGCGTGTCTGAAAAATCATTTTCACAATCTGCAAGCCCCACTTTGCGGTATATTTTACCTTCGTTCGGTTGCCGTAGCCCCGCTACGCCGCCCTCATTCGGATAAATGATTATAAGTAAAGGAGGTCTATTGGAACCCGTACACAGGGGAAAGCAACAAAAAGCATTTCTGGCGGTAAAAACCGTAGACAGAAATGCTTTTTTGTCGTTGCATATCAATAATTGATCCGGTGGATCAATTATTGATTGGTACGGAAATATCGAAAAGAGCATGAAATCTATATTTCAGACACGCTCTGGGGCGTGCTAAAATCTTTACGGAAGCGGATGTCCTGCTGCCAGATACAGCTCATACCATTCCTTACGTGTCAGTGCAATATCACATGCTGCAATAATTTCTCTCAGACGGCTTTCGCTTGCAGTTCCTGTGATAAGCTGCATATTCGCCGGATGGCGTAAGATCCATGCTGCTGCAATTGTAGTATCACTAACATGATATTTCTCGGCCAGCTCACGAAGTTTCTGATTCAGTTCCGGGTACTCGTCACTTCCGATAAAGCAGCCCTTCCATGCAGGCATCTGGAAGGGAGACCATGCCTGAAGGGTAATGTCGTGGAGACGGCAGTAGTCAAGCAGACTTCCGTCGTGGTCGATAGAACCCGGTGTTTCCATATTGACTTCCATCCCATTTGCAACCAGGTTGGAAACCGGAATGCTGAACTGTACCTGATTGACAACCAGTGGCTGGCGGACATACTTCTGCAGGAGTGCGATCTGCATTGGTTTATGGTTGGAAACACCAAAATGGCGGACCTTTCCGCTGTCAAACAAGACATCAAATGCAGCAGCCACCTCTTCCGGTTCAACGAGTGCATCCGGACGGTGGAGCAGCAGAAGATCGAGGTAATCCGTCCGGAGACGCTTTAAAATACCATCGACAGCTTCCAGAATGTATTCCTTTGACAGATCATAACAGCCCTGGCGGATGCCACATTTTGACTGGAGAAAAACATCCTCCCTTTTCAGGGACGGATCGTGGGAAAATGCATCACCGAACACAGTCTCGCTCATGCCGCCGCCATAGATATCCGCGTGGTCAAAGAAATATGCTCCCTGCTCCAGCGCGGAGTGGATAAAATGGTTCATTTCTTCTTTTGTCTTTTCGGAAAGCCGCATGCATCCGACTGCAATAGAAGGAACCTTTCGCAGCTGGTTGCCTAAAATCGTTTCATTCATAATAGAAATTTCTCCTTTGCAATGAATCTGTATTCGCGGAGTTTGCTGCAAAGCAAGCATGGGAGAACTCCGAAAGTACAGAAAGAATAATTATCACCTTTACTATATCATTAAAACACAGAATTATAAACCGAAATGTAAGAATAAAACGGTAATTTTTTTGGTAATAATAACAGAATCAGTTCACCTGTTGACCATGATTTATGTTATAATGTTATAAATAAACGATAAATCTCAATTATCAAGAAGAATATATTATGCGATGTTGTTTGTGACAGCTTTATAAAAGCTGTATGTTTGACTTATGATTAATTACACGTGCAAGAGGAGGAAATATAAGATGATTAATCAATTACATTTGGCCATGATTGAATTATATAAGGGAGATGCAAAGCGGATACAACATTTCTGTAAAGTACACAGCTATGCGAAGTTGATAGCAGAAACGGAGAATGTAGACAAGAATTGCCAGTTTATCATAGAAGCAGCAGCTTTGACACATGATATTGGAATTCATTTCTGTGAAGAAAAATATGGAAATTGCAATGGAAAATTACAAGAAAAAGAAGGTCCGGCAATTGCAGAAAAGCTGCTTGGAGAATTGGGCTTTGATCGCAATGTATCCGAACGGGTTCAGTATTTGATTGCCCATCATCATACGTATGGCAATATCAACGAAATGGATTACCAGATATTGGTAGAGGCTGATTTTCTGGTTAATATTATGGAGGAAGGGTCATCGAAAGAGGCAGCTATAAAAGCTTATCAGAATATTTTCAAAACGTCATGCGGGAAGAAGATTTGCAGGGAGATGTTTGGTATCTGACAGCACATTAAAGGAGATAGATTGAAAACGCTGTACCAGGGGTGTAGGAAAGCGGTTTATCAATGGGAGGATAAAGGTAATGAAATTAGCAGCAGTCGGAAGTAATTGTATTGACTATTATAATAACCTGGATGGAGGTAAAGCATTTCCAGGGGGTGGCCCGGTGAACATGGCTGTATATACGGTTCGCCTTGGAGGTGAGGCAGCATATATTGGCCCGGTTGGTAATGATTCGTACGGTGAGATTATGATGGGGGCCATGAAAAAGAAAGGTGTGAATATTTCTCACTTAAGAGTGGAAGAGGGAAAGACAGCTGTCTCACAGGTTGAGCTTGTGGATGGAGAAAGAATCTTTGGAGATTATGAGGAAGGAGTGCTGGAAACTTACGTACTCAGTGATGAAGATATGGATTTTATCCAAAATTTTGATGTGGTCATCTGTGACGTATGGGGAAAGGTGGAAGGACAGTTCAAGGAACTGAAAGAGCGGGGAATTACTACTGCTTTTGACTGCGCCACTTATCTGGAGAGCAATGCAAGCGAGCAAGCCATTCCTTACACAGATTTTTATTCTACTCAACAGATGAAAATGACAGTTCACAATTGAGAGAACAAATGAAGAAAATTCATGAAAAAGGGCCGAAATATGTGATCTGCATGATGGGAACTGCCGGAAGTATGTGCTATGACGGAAAAGATTTTCACAGATTTGGAATCATTCCATGTGAAGAAGTTGTTGACAGCATGGGAGCCGGAGACAGCTATATTGCAGGCTTTTTAAAGGGAATGATAGAGGGAAAAACCATTGAAGAGGCTATGAAACTGGGTGCAGCGAATGCCACAGAAACATTAAAATACTTTGGTGCCTGGTGATTTTCAAAGAAAAGCAGAATAGAATATTATCCGTAACTGTGAAGGTACTGAACAATTACGATAATTATAAATTAAAAGATATGGACAAGGGGGATAAAAACATGAAGTATGCAGCAAAAGCATGGAAAGAAACAGAGGGCGCCAGTCTTCGTAACTTTAACGAACAGGCACAGGTTGACAGTGTCAATGGGGCATTGGCTTTAAGACCGCAGATTGAAACAATTATTGACCAGATCTGGGAAGAAGGATTTGATGGTATTTATTTTATTGGTATTGGAGGAACTTACGCATCCAGCATGCAGGTAGAAGTTTACATGAGAGGACGATCAAAACTTCCGATATACGTTGAAAATGCAGCAGAATTTCTCACAACCGGAAATAAAAGATTTACGGAAAAGTCTGTAGTTATCTATTCTTCTGTTTCAGGAAATACTAAGGAAATGGTTCAGCTGGTTGACCGGGTTCACGAGATCGGCGCGAGAGTATTTGCATTTATTGATACACCGGATAGTATTCTTACACAGCCGGATAAACAGGATTATCTGATCCTCTATCCAATGAACGAACAGTTAAAATTCTATATGACAGCAAACTATCTGATGTATAAAAATGGGGAGTTTGATGAATACAATCGCTACAATAAAGAAATGGAAACTTACCTTGCAGATGCATTGGTTCAGGTTGAAAAGGATTCGGATGAATGGGCTTATGAATACGCAAAGAATAAGGTGGCATTTCTGAAGGAGCATAAAGACCTTCCACATTACTTTATCGGTTCCGGCAACCAGTATGGCGCAACCTATTCTTATGCAATGTGCTATTGGGAAGAACAGATGTGGATCCGCACCAAATCCATCAGCTGCCAGGAATTTTTCCATGGAATGCAGGAGATTATTGTGGATGATACACCGGTCACCTTATTTATGGGAGAAGATGAGCAGAGACCCCTTGCAGAACGCGTAGCAAGATTCCTGCCTCGCGTAAATGGAAATTATACGATCATTGATACAAAAGAATTTGAATTAAAGGGAATCAGCCCGGAATACAGAGGAACCATCTCTCATCTTGTGATGCACGGCGTAAACAATCGTGTGGATGCATACATGGAACTGTTTTTAAGACATCCACTTTCTATTCGGAGATATTATCGACAGTTTGAATATTAAGAATGATAGTAACTATTCAGCAGCCATTATCCCGCGAGGTGTTTTGGCATATTTATGCCAAAATCCCGAGACATACAAGCAAAAATGCCATCACCGAAGGTGATTTTAAATGCGTTTTTGCTCGTAACTGTGAAGGTACTGAATAGTTACGAATGATAATTATTAAGAACGTAAGCAAGGAGTTGATTAGAATATCAGCAGACCACTTATCTACCGTATAATAAGGAAAATAGAAAATGAACGAAATATTGGCAAAGCAGTTAGCAATTGATTTTTGCACGGATGTAAATTCAATCCTGAGTAAAGAGAATGTCTTCACGGAATATAAGCAACTAGAGGGTCGCAGAATCTTCAAAGAAGGAGAATGTTATTTTAAGGCTGCGTCTGTGAATGGTAAAATTGTTGCATCCGGGCGAAAAGATATTATTCAATGGGCAAGGGAAAAGTTCAAGACGGAAAAATGGTGCATGGTTTATGGATATGGGATGTCTTCATGAATTGG
>ENA-OQIF01000709-OQIF01000709.1-human-gut-metagenome-genome-assembly--contig:-NODE-709-length-10444-cov-6.467190_pt1 | contig 10444 bp, 10 predicted proteins | sample MGYA00242574_ERZ504738 | MGnify/ENA primary metagenome ERZ504738 (study PRJEB26092, sample SAMD00036437) | human gut metagenome | host: Homo sapiens | study: EMG produced TPA metagenomics assembly of...
GGTGGAAATCTATGGAGATGGACCACAAAAAGAAGAACTAGAAAAACTAATTCAAGAACTTTCATTAGAGAATGTGATATACTTAAAAGGTCAGATCCCAAACAAAGATGTACCTCAAGTGCTATCCCAATTTGATGTTTTTTGTGCAACAAGCTTTAAAGAAAGCTTTGGAGTGGCTGTGGTAGAAGCGATGGCTATGAGCCTTCCGGTTGTAGTGACAGATACAGACGGTTTTAAAGAGGTTGTTGCAGATGGCGAGAATGGTTATATTGTTCCAATAGGAAATGAAAAGGCGATTGCATTGAAATTACAAGAATTGATTATAGATAGAAAAAAAAGAGAATGCATGGGAAAAGCTGGAAGAAAACGAGTAGAGGAATTGTATGATTGGGAAAAGAATGTTGATACAATGGAAAAATTATATGAAGAAGTGAGAGTGAAAAAAGAGTGAAAGAAAAAGATGTATTTTTCATATTCCCAATTATATAGATAAGACTAGCAAGTCGGGGTCAAGTGTCAGACCACAAATGATGATAAAAGCATTTGAAGAGATAGGCTACCATGTCGACTATGTAATGGGATATGGAAAAGAAAGAAAATCACAGATTGAAAAAATAAAACGAAATATTAGAAATGGGGTTAAATACGAATTTTTATATGCTGAGAATTCAACAACACCAACATTGCTGACAGAAAAAAATCATATTCCCAAGTATCCATTTTTAGATTTTGGTTTTTTAAATTTTGTAAAAAATATGGAATTAAGATTGGGCTTTTTTATCGAGATGTCTATTGGAAATTTCCACTATATAAGCAGGGAGTTTCATTTGGGAAAAGAATGGTTACATTGCCAATGTTTTATTATGACTTGAAAAAATACAAAAGGTATGTGGATATATTGTATCTTCCTTCCAAAAGAATGAAGAAATATGTTGATATTCCAATTATATGCAAGGAATTACCGCCAGGTTGTGAGGCGAGAACTTTGAATGAAGAGGAACACTGTAAGAAAAAGGTAAATCAAAAACTGAATATTTTTATGTTGGTGGAATTAGTGGACTATATAATTTGACAAAATTGTTTCAAGTTGTAAAGGAATTACCATTTGTGAAGTTAGTTGTTTGTTGTAGAGAAAATGAGTGGAAAGAACATAAAGCAGGTTACTCCCGTTACTTGAATGATAGAGTGGAAATTATTCATAAATCGGGGGAAGAGTTGGAGAAATATTATGCAGAAACGGATATTTGTTCATTGTTCTTTGAAAGTGAAGAATATAGAAGTTTTGCAATGCCAATTAAACTTTTCGAATATTTAGGTCATAAAAAACCAGTTATTGCAACTGAAAATACAGCGGCAGGAGAGTTTGTACGAGAAAATGCAGTTGGGTGGGAAGTTCCGTATAGTGAAGAAGATTTAAGAAATCTATTAAAAGAGATAAACGAGAATAAACAAACTCTTGAAAAAATGGAAAATAATATTTGTAATACATTAGAGAAAAACACTTGGAAAGCAAGAGCTTATCAAGTTGAAAAAGATTTAAGTGGTAAGAATAACTATTAGGAGGAAATAAAAATGAAACAGCAGTTATTAAAAAAATCGAGGAAAAATCAATTACAGTAGGTGTAGTAGGATTAGGTTACGTAGGATTACCGCTTGCGGTAGAAAAAGCGAAAGCAGGATTTAAAACAATCGGTTTTGATGTACAAGATGAAAAAGTAAAATTAGTAAATGAAGGACACAACTATATTGGTGATGTTGTTGATAGTGATTTGAAAGAATTAGTAGAGAGTAAAATGCTTACAGCAACAACAGACTTTAGCTTTGTAAAAGATGTTGATTTTGTTGCTATCTGTGTGCCAACACCATTGGATACACATCAACAGCCAGATATCAGCTATGTGAAATCTTCAACAGAGGCAATTTCAAAATATTTAACAAAAGGAACAATGGTTGTGTTAGAATCTACAACATACCCGGGAACAACAGAAGAATTAATTAAACCAATTTTAGAAGAAGGTTCAGGATTAAAATGTGGAGAGGACTTTTATTTAGGATTCTCGCCAGAACGTGTTGATCCAGGTAATTTGATCTATAAAACAAAGAACACACCAAAAGTAGTAGGAGCAATTGGAAAAGATGCTACAGAAGTAATTGCAACAATGTACAGAGCGGTACTGGAAGGCGATGTTTACGAAGTATCTTCACCAGCAATTGCTGAAATGGAGAAAATTTTAGAAAATACATACAGAAACATCAATATCGGTTTGGTAAATGAATTGACAATGCTTTGTAATAAACTGGGAATCAGCATGTGGGAAGTAGTGGATGCTGCGAAGACAAAACCATACGGATTCCAGGCATTTTATCCAGGTCCAGGACTTGGTGGACACTGTATCCCATTAGATCCATATTATTTGTCATGGAAAGCAAGAGAGTATGGATTCCATACATCTATGATTGAGAACTCTATGATGATCAATGACCAAATGCCAGAATATTGTGTAGAACGTGCAAGTAAAATTTTAAATCGTCATGGGAAAGCGATGAACGGAGCAAAAGTTCTAGTTGTGGGTGTTGCTTACAAACAAGACATAGACGATTATCGTGAAAGTCCAGCACTTCGTGTAATTGAAGTTTTAAAACGTGAGATGGCTAATGTCGAATTTTATGATCCATGGATTTCAGAATACAAATATAAAGGAGAAAAATACCAAGGATTGAAAGATATCACTCCGGAAGTAATTGCTTCTTATGATCTGGTTATGATTACAGCAGCACATACAAATGTGGACTATGATATGATTCAAAAGAATGCAGTTGCTATTTTTGATACAAAAAATGTGATGAAAAATATTGAGAACAGAGAAAATATTGAAGTATTATAGGAGAAAAGAATATGAAAATAGTTACGATTGTAGGGGCAAGACCGCAATTCGTAAAAGCGGCAGCAGTCTCGAGAGTAATACGAAAAGAACATACAGAGATTTTAGTTCATACAGGACAACACTATGATAATAATATGTCAGATGTGTTTTTTGAGGAATTGCATATTCCAAAACCAGACATCAATCTTGGTGTCGGTTCTGGAACGCATGCGAAGCAAACAGCGGAAATGATGGTTGGGATTGAAGAAATCTTGTTGAATGAAAAGCCGGACTATTTATTAGTATATGGCGATACAAATTCAACACTTGCGGGTGCTATTACAGCTTCTAAAATTCATATACCAATTATTCATGTGGAGGCAGGACTTCGTTCTTTTAATATGCGTATGCCGGAAGAGCAAAACCGCATTTTGACAGACCGAATTTCTACATTACTGTTATGTCCTACAAATGTAGCTGTTGAGAATTTGAGAAAAGAAGGTTTGACTGAGGGCGTGCACAATGTCGGTGATGTTATGTGTGATGCGGTTTTATATTATTCAAAAATGTTGGATGAAAAACCGGCAGATTATTATTTTGCACATTTAGAAGGGCTATTTGGAGAAATTACACCTGTCAAAGAATGGTATTTGTCAACAATTCATCGAGCGGAAAATACAGATTCGATTGAGAAAATAAAAGAGATATTAGATGCTTTTGAACAGTTAGATGCACCTGTTATTTTTCCAGTTCATCCTAGGACAAAAGGACTGGTTCGTGAAGTCAAAGAGACACATGGCTATAAAAATACTCTTTTTGTAGAGCCGATGGGATATTTGGATATGTTATATTTTGTGAAAAATGCGAAAAAAGCGGTTACAGATTCAGGAGGCCTTCAGAAAGAGACATATATATTGGGGACACCATGCGTAACCGTTCGTGATCAGACGGAATGGGTGGAGACATTAGTTGGCAATCACAACATTTTGGCAAAACCAGACGCAAAAGATATTGTGGATAAAGTTATGAATACTGTAATTGATTATGATAAAAAGGAAGCATACTATGGAAATGGCAATGCGGCTGAGAAAATTTGTAAGTTGATTAGATAGTGAACTGAATTGAAAATCATGGGAGAACAAAATATGTATGGTTGGGTTATTGCAAAAAACATAGATATTAGCTTTCTAGATGAATCTAATACAAAACAGTATTTTGTGGATGGGTATAATATCTTTGTGAATGTGATGAACAAGTTTGAAAAGGATACCGTGTTTAGGTTTGAAAAAGGAAAAATTTGTTTGTTGGATGGGGTTATACTGAATAAAAAAGAATTGTTAGAAGAAAAACGAGAAAGTATATGGCAGAAGTTGTTTGAAAAACTTGTCTTACAAGAAAATTTTCCGAGTGTTTTAAGGGGATGTTTTAATGGGGGTATATATGATGGGAACAAAAAGGTATTTACAGTATATACGAATCATGTAGGAGACAGACCAGTATATTATTATTTTCATAAAGATAAAATGCTTATTTCCTCAAATTATAATTACATGTTAAAAGTTTTAAAATACAATAGTATATCTTTAACAGCAGATGAGATGGCGGTAAAATGTATGCTCACATATGGCTATATGTTAGAAGATATTACTTTTTGTAAAGAGATTCATCGTTTGTTACCAGGAACGAAATTAAACATAATTGGTAATAATGCAGAGCGATATGAAATCATTCGTTATTATCAAATTAGCAATAAAGAAAATCTTTCCATGACAGAAGATGAAGCGATAGAGTTGGTTGATCAAAGTTTCCGGAAAGCAGTTAAAAGGGAATTTGAAAAAGATAAGGAATATGGTTATAAACATTTGGTAGATTTAAGTGGCGGTTTAGATAGCAGAATGGTCAGTTGGGTAGCAAATGACATGGGCTATAAAGAACAACTAAATATATCATACTGTAAAGAAGGATATTACGATGAAAAAATTTCTAAAGAGATTGCTAAGTATTTAAACCATGAGTATATATTTAAATATTTAGATGATAAAAAATTTTTATATGATATTGAAGAAATTACAGATAAAAATTTCTGTGCAGCAACATATTTTGGAATTACTGGAGGAAACCGGTTGCTTAAGTCATTAAATATGAAAATATTTGGCTTGGAGCATACAGGACAATTAGGGGATGCCTTATTATCAACTTATTATCAAGAAAAAGAGGAAAACTTTTCAGTGCCAAAGTTTGGAGAAAAGGGGTATTCAAATTATTTTGAGTGTGAGTTTGATGAGTCAATATTAAAGAAACATAAAAATAAAGAGGTTTTTGCTATTTATGAAAGAGGTTTTTTAGGAGTATGTTCGACTCATTTTATAAGACAAAATTATACAGAAGTGTCTTCACCGTTTTTGGATATTGACTTTATGGATATGTGTCTTACAATTCCGTTTGAATTAAGAAAAAATCACAATCTTTATTTGAAATGGATTGAAAAAAAATACCCAGATGCTTTGCATTTTGTTTGGGAGAAAACAAGAGTAAAAATGACAAAGTGCTGGCAGATAAGAAGTAAGATTAAATTGATTGGAGTAAAGATAAAGCATATCATTGAAAAGTATGTTATGAAAAAGCAGTATACAGATACAATGAATCCGTTTGAATATTGGTATAGTCAAGATGAAAAAATAAGAGAGTTTTTAAATACTTACTACAGGGAAAACGAAGAATATCTTATGCAATTGGAAAACAATGACATAAGTCAGATAAAGAACATGTTCGAGCATTCAAATGCTATAGATAAAATGTTAGTATTAACAGCAATAGCAGGAGTAAAAAAAATATATGTCAAGTAAAAAGCAAGAATTAATGAGTAAGATAAGATGGATTATAGATAAAGGTGCAGTACATATATTAGGTACCAATGTTGTAAACAAAGTATTATCTTTTTTTACCAATATTTTTATAGTTCGATTTTTAACAAAGTCCGAGTACGGGATATTTGGATATGCAAATAATATTATCAGTTTTTCCTTTTAGTTAGTGGTTTGGGCATGCTTAGTGGAGTATTGCAGTATGGATCTGAAAATCGGTCGGAGGAAGAAAAAAACTATACTTTAAATATGGAATGAATTTTGGTTTGATAATCAACGGAATTTTGGCACTTTTAGTATTTCTTTATGTGAAATGGGTTCCAGTTGCTATTGGTGGAACCCAAAAATATATCTTATTAATGTGTCTAGTGCCTTTGTTAGATTATGTATTTAACTATTTGTGCACAATTTTGCGATGTAGAAAAGAAAACAAGAAATACGCTTTAATGCTGAATATCAATACAGTTACATATTTTGTTAGTTCTTGTGCAGGTGCATTTCTGTTCGGAATTTCGGGAGTTATTATAGGGAGATATATTGCCTATATGATTAGTATTGTTCAAGGAGTTATTTTTTGTAACTATAAAGAGATCATATCATATAAGAGTGAACAGTTAAATGTAAAACAAAAAGTGGGAATTATCAAGTATTCTATTATCTGCTGTATGAGCAATGCTTTGTCACAGATTTTGTACTTACTGGATGTTTATCTAATAGGAGTGTATATACAGGATTCTCAGGTAATTGCATCTTATAAGGCGGCTACATTAATTCCATCAGCATTGACTTTTATACCATTAGGGATTATAACATTTATATATCCGTATTTTGCAGAGAACAATTTGAATTATAACTGGCTTAAAGAAAAGATGATTGTACTTTTTAAAGTGTTAGCAGCAGTGAACGGTGCCATTTCTCTTGGTTTGATTATATTGGCTCCATGGATTATTAAGTTATTGTGGGGAGCAGAATATATGGATAGCCTGGCATCTTTTAGAATCCTAGCATTTAATTATTTCCTTTCGGGCACATTTAGAATTCCAGCAGGGAACATATTAGCGATGTTGAAAAATGTCAAGGTGAATTTAATTGTCAGTGTATTGGCAGGTACGGCAAATATCTTTTTGGATATCTTTTTAATTCAGCGTATGGGATCAGAAGGAGCTGCACTTGCAACGGTATTAGTTGTTATGATATCAGTTGTAATTTCAATGCCGGCTTTATTGTACAAAGTGAAAAGTTTAAAAAAGGAGAACTAATATTATGAAATATGCACTTATTGGATGTGGACGTATTTCCACAAATCATGTAAAAGCAGTTATCAACAACAAGTTAGAGTTTGTAGCAGTGTGTGATGTTGTACCGGAACATATGGAAGAGGTATTAGCGAAGCATGATTTGCAAAATGATACAAGTATCAAACGATATACAGACTATAAAAAGTTAGTGGAAGAAAATGAACTTGATCTTGTGGGAATTGCCACAGAGAGTGGCATTCATGCAGAAATCGCTTTATATTGTATTGAGCATAATATCAATGTGATTATTGAAAAACCTATGGCAATGAGCATTGAAGATGCAGATAAGATTATTAAACTTTCTGAAGAGAAAGGTGTTAAGGTATCTGCATGTCATCAGAATCGTTTTAATATTGCAGTTCAGGAAATGCGAAAAGCGTTAGAAGCAGGAAGATTTGGAAAGTTATCTCATGGTTCTATTCATGTGCGTTGGAACAGAAACGAGAATTATTATACACAGGCGCCATGGAGAGGAACATGGTCTCAGGACGGTGGAGCGCTTATGAACCAGTGTATTCACGGAATTGACTTGCTTCGCTGGATGCTGGGAAATGAGATTGACGAAGTATATGGTGTGACAAAACAGCAGTTCCATGACTATTTAGAGGCAGAAGATATCGGTATGGCAGTTGTAAAATTTAAAAATGGAGCAGTTGCTACAATTGAAGGAACAACGAATGTGTATCCTCAAAATTTAGAGGAGACATTATATCTGTTTGGAGAGACAGGAACTGTAAAATTAGGCGGAAAATCAACAAATAATATTGATGTATGGAATTTTGCAGATGAGACAGAAGAAGATCAGGCAAACAAAGGCTTGGAGGAAGCAACAAGTAATGTATATGGAAACGGACATACAAGTCTTTATGCAGATGTGATCGATGCGATTGAAAATGACAGAGCGCCATATGTAGATGCATATGCAGGAAGAAATGCATTGGAACTTGTGTTAGCTATTTATAAGAGTCAGAAAGAAGGAAAAGCGGTAAAATTACCATTAGATAAATTCGCAAGTGTAGATATGACAGGAGAGTTTTAAAATGAGTGAATATTTTGTACATGAGAGCAGTTATGTTGATGAGAACGTAAAAATTGGACAGGGTACAAAAATTTGGCATTTTTCACACATTCAAAGTGGAGCAGTTATTGGTAATAACTGCTCCTTTGGTCAAAATGTGAATGTATCCAATAATGTAAAAATCGGAAATGGAGTAAAGGTTCAAAACAACGTCGCAATCTATGAAGGAGTTGAATTGGAAGACTATGTATTTTGTGGACCATCAATGGTATTTACCAATGATCTGACTCCGAGAGCCAAGTATCCGAAAGGAAGCGTTGGATATAAAAAAACGTTGTTAAAAGAAGGAGCAACAGTAGGGGCAAATGCGACAATTGTATGTGGACATACAATTGGAAAGTGGGCGATGATCGCGGCAGGAGCAGTTGTTACAAAAGATGTTCCAGACTATGCATTGATGGCAGGAGTACCGGCAAAACAAATTGGATGGGTTTGTGAATGTGGAGAGGTATTGCATGAAAATACAACATGCTCAAAGTGTGGAAGAAAATATGAAACAAATGATGAAAAACTTTACGAAGTGACAGAAGGGAAGTAGAATATGCAGTTTAGAGATTTGAAAGCACAGTATGAAGCATTAAAGAGTGATATTGATGCGGCAATGACACAAGTGGCATCTGATTGTAATTTTATTAGCGGAAAACAGGTAAGTGATTTAGAGACAGAATTGGCAGAGTATGTCGGTGTGAAACACTGTATTACATGTGGAAATGGAACAGATGCACTGACTATGATGATGATGGCGTGGAATATCAAAGAAGGAGATGCTGTCTTTGTTCCTGATTTTACCTTTTTCGCTTCCGGAGAGGTGGTGTCTTTTGAAGGCGCAACACCTGTATTTTATGATGTGTGCCAAGATACATTTAATGCAGATGCAGAATCATTAGAAAAAGCAATCAAAGCGGTAATTGAAGAAGGAAAGTTAACACCGAGAGCAATTATTGCAGTTGATTTATTTGGACAACCTGCAGATTACGTAACATTGGAAGCATTAGCGAAAAAATATGATTTGCTTTTATTAGAAGATGGAGCACAAGGATTTGGCGGAATGATCGGTGAAAGAAGAGCGTGCAGCTTTGGTGATGCAGCAACGACATCATTTTTCCCGGCAAAACCACTAGGATGCTACGGTGATGGTGGTGCTATCTTTACAAATGATGATGAGGTGGCAGAGTATTTAAAATCAATTCGTGTACATGGAAAGGGCTCTTTCAAATATGATAATGTTCGTATTGGATGGAACTCAAGATTAGACACGATTCAGGCAGCTATTTTGCAAGTGAAATTGAAAGCGTTTAAAGAATACGAATTAGATGCGGTCAATAAAGTTGCAGATCAATATACAGAATTGTTAAAGGATATTGTGAAGACACCTGTGGTTCCTTCTAAGATGTATTCCAGCTGGGCTCAATACACACTGCAATTAGATTCGGAAGAAGAAAGAGATGCATTACAAGCATATTTAAAAGACCAAGGAATTCCAACAATGGTTTATTATCCAAAACCGATGCACAAACAACAGGCTTTTGCAGGAAATAAAGAATATGTGGAGTGTCCGATTACAGAAAAATTATGTAAAACAGTCTTGTCTCTTCCGATGCATCCATATATGAAAGATGAAGATTTTGAAAAAATTTGTAGTGAAGTCAGGAAGAGGATGTCATAAATGGCAAAACGATTGTTTATGATTACTAAAAATTTTCCCTATGGTTCTGGAGAATCTTTTATCGAAAGCGAGATTCAAGTTGCAGCTAAAAAATTTGAAGAAATCATTATTTTAGTTTATAGGGCAAATTTAAAGGAAAAAGAGAGAATAGTGCCTAAAAATGTTAAGGTAATTCCATTATGTGATTGGTCTAAATATAAAAAAATTTGTTTTTATATAAAATTAATTCCGAGTTTATTTTCGAAAGAACTGAGAGAAGAATTGAAAAAGCATAAAACAATGTTTGAGAAAAGAAGAAGTTTATCATTTCATTTAGAAACATTGTTAAAAGAGCATCAGGCAGTTCTGAAAATAAGAGAGATTTTTCAACAAGAAGATTTTATTATATATTCATATTGGTTTTCAGATACAGTATATTTAGCTTATCGATTATTGAAGCGATTTGATTTGTTAGGGAAAAGAATTTTTGTGAGCAGAGCGCATGGATATGATTTGTACAAAGAACGGAATAACGGAGAAGAATTTCCGTTTAGAAAAAGAATATTTGAAAATATATCAAAAGTATATCCTTGCTCTGAACAAGGGGAAAAATATTTGCAAAAAGAATATCAACAGTTTTCTTGTAAAAATCGAAAAAAAAATATTTAGGGAGTTATGATAATTTCCAATTACAG
>ENA-OQIF01000712-OQIF01000712.1-human-gut-metagenome-genome-assembly--contig:-NODE-712-length-10323-cov-3.326795_pt1 | contig 10323 bp, 15 predicted proteins | sample MGYA00242574_ERZ504738 | MGnify/ENA primary metagenome ERZ504738 (study PRJEB26092, sample SAMD00036437) | human gut metagenome | host: Homo sapiens | study: EMG produced TPA metagenomics assembly of...
TTACATGAGATTCAAAATCAAGAAAAATTACTGGCAGCAGGATATTAGAAGGCGTGATTATTTGTTGGCGACTTTGGTAGGGGTTCTTGCAATTCTAATGATTTCTTATTTGTTCTATGGGACATGTCTGTGTGCAATTCTATTGTCACCTTATTTAATCTATTTTTTAAAATCATGGGAAAAACAATGGATAGAAAAAAGGAAAAATATGTTTCAATTGCAGTTTAAGGAAGCGGTACAAGCTTTGGCAACAGCATTAAATGTTGGATATTCGGTAGAAAATGCTATGAGGGAGGTCCTGAAAGATCTTCAGGTCATATACAAAAAAGACGAGTTAATTATACGAGAATTTCGGTATATGGTTCGACAATTGGATGTAAATTTTACGATAGAGAAAGTATTGCAGGAATTTTCAGAACGAACCAAGGAAGAGGATGTACAGACATTTGTAACCATATTTGTCATGGCGAAAAGGAGTGGTGGGGATATGATTGGAATTATCCGAAATACGGTACAACAGATGTCAGAAAAAGCAGATATCAGAAGAGAAATTGGGACAATCATAGCATCTAAAAAGTTGGAGTTTAAAGTGATGTCAGCGATTCCGTTTGGAATGATCTGTTATATGAAGTTTAGTTTTCCGGAGTTTATGGGAATTTTATATGGCAATGTGGCTGGAGTTGTGATTATGACGATTTGTTTTTTGGGATATGTGATTGCATATGAGGCTGGAAAACGAATTGTAGAAATTGAGGTGTAGATATGATCTTATGTATCATTGGATATCTGACATTACTCTTTTTAGTAGTTGAAAAACGGAAAAGAAAGAGTTTCGTATGGTTTGAAGGAAAGACGGGAGGGCAGATTTTATTGATTCTATTTTGTGCAAATACCATTGCATTTGGACTTTTTTTGATAGACAGGGAAGGAAAAAATTCCGTGGAAATAGAACGAAATGCTTATGGTGGAGGGAATCGAAGAGAGACTTATGAAATCACGGTTGGACATGAAGTAAAAGAAAAAGAGATTATCGTAGATGTAGAAGAACAGAAGTACACACCACGGGAGATACGGAAAATTTTCAAACAGGTGATCAAAGAGATGGATGAGGTTATTTTGGGAGAAAATAAAAGTCTCAATCATGTGGATAAGGACTTAAATCTGCTTACGGAGTGGAAAGAGTATCCAGTGCTCATTCAGTGGGAATTGGATCATTATGAGGTGATGAATGTTCAAGGTGAAATTCAGACAGAAAAGACAAAACCGGAGGGAACATTAGTGGGACTAAGAGGAACTCTTATGTATGAGGGAGAACAGGCATTGTATGTGACAAATGCGATGGTATATCCAGAGACAAAGAGCAAAGAAGAAAAACTTTTGTCAGATGTTCAGGAGCTATTAAGAGAAAATGAAGAAAAAACAAAGACAGAAAAAGTGTTTTTACTGCCTTCCGAAATAGATGAGCAACCGATTAATTGGGAAAAGAAGGTGGAATCGAGAGGCTATTATGTACTTGGTCTCGGTATGATTAGTGCGGTGCTCATGATTGCGCTGAAAAAACAAAATGAGCAAAAAGCTCAAAAGGAGCGAAAAGAACAGATGCTTACGGATTATCCTGAAATTATTAATAAGTTCTCCCTTCTTTTGAGTACTGGGATGACAACAAAAAGTGTGTGGGAAAGGATAGTCAAAAACTATGAAGAACACAAGGTATGTACCGGAGAGCGGGGGGCATATGAAGAGATGCGCTATACCTGCAATGAGATGCAAAGTGGAATCACAGAGGTGGAAGCGTATGAGAGATTTGGTAAGCGGTGTGGAATATCAGTGTATATGAAATTTGGGGCATTGCTTGCACAGAACTTGAAGAAAGGAACAAAAGGGATGGCAGATTTGTTGCGAAATGAAGCAGCTCAGGCATTCGAGAACAGAAAAAGCAGGGCAAAGCGATTAGGGGAAGAGGCTGGAACAAAACTTCTTGCACCGATGTTTGGAATGCTTGCAATTGTACTTATCATCGTGATTGTTCCTGCATTTTTATCGATGCAGCTATAAAAATATATCAAATAATACGAGGAGGAAAAGTATGAAGAAGATAAAACGTTTTTTGGAATTTATGAAAGAGGAAAAAGGAATCGGAGTTGTGGAGGTAATTTTGATTTTGGTTGTGTTGATTGGTTTGGTTATTATTTTTAAATCACAACTGACAAGTTTGGTAGAGTCTATTTTTGAAAAGATTACAAGTGAAAGCGGTAGGATATAAGGTGGGTGGATAAGTGCAAAAAGGAGAGATTACTGCGTTCTTGAGTCTGATTTTTCTTTTAATTTTATCACTTCTAGGTGCAATAATTGAAAGTGCTTCGATTCAAGTGCTGAAGAATCACAAGAGAGCGGATACAAGTCTTGCGGTAGAAAGTGTCTTTGCGGAATATCAAAAAGAATTGTTGGAGGAGTATGATGTATTTGCATTGGATGGAAGCTATGGGGATAGAATATGGGATGAAAGAAAGCTCACAAGACGTCTGGAATATTATGGGGCGCAGGAGAATGCTAATAAGATTCAGAGGTCAGAGCTGTTGACAGATAATATGGGGGCACCATTTTATCGGCAGGCAGTCCGTTATATGGAAAATAAGATTGGAATAGATCATATAGACGAAGACAGTTCATATTGGGAAGAGCAGGAAGAAAGCGGAAAAGACTTTGAAAAAGCGGAAACAGAGGTTCAGGAGAATCTTGAATCAATGCTTGAAGAGACGCAAGAGAGTCTGCCAAGTGAAAATAATCCAATGGAATCGGTTTCTTCAATTCAAAAATCAAATCTGTTACAAATTATCGTGGAAAATCCAGAACAATTATCCGAGAAAAGTATAAAAAAAGAAGAGCTTGCTTCGATTCGTAAACTGAATAGAGGGAAGGGAAACTTTATGGAAAAAGAAAAACAAAATGAAGTTACCGGCAAACTTTTTTTTCAGAAATATTTACTGGAGCATTTTTCCGACATTACGCAAAAAAGGAGAAACATGCTTTGGACTATGAATTGGAATATCTGATTGGAGGATATGAAAGTGATCAAAAAAATTTAGAGGCGGTTGTGAAGAAAATATTACCTATTCGTTTGGGAATCAATTATGCATATCTGCTTACTGATGAAAGCAAAAAAGCGGAAGCAGAAGTGTTGGCATTGTCTTTATGCACTCTTCTCACAGTTCCGGGAATTACGGAGGTGGTAAAGCATGCAATTCTTATGGCATGGGCATATGGAGAGGGACTTGTTGATCTTCGAGCACTTGTTGCCGGAAAAAAAGTACCACTTGTTAAAAATAAAGAAAATTGGAATCTACAGTTATCAGAACTTTTGCGTCTTGGAGAGCACGGAGTACAAGATTCTGGGCAAGATAGTGGGGAAGGGATGACTTATCAAGATTATCTAAAAGGGTTACTGCTCCTACAAGATAAAGAGACTCTGTCCATGCGTGCGTTAGATTTAATTGAAAGAAATTTGAATCTGAAAGCGGATCACTGTGTAATGCGAATGGAGATTGAAAGCAGATGCAGACTGCGACATGGCGTAAAATATGAATTTTCAACATATTTTGGATATCAATAAAAAGAAAAGAGGTGAATGAAGATGTCCTTTCGATTTAATAATACTCACGAAAAACTTATAAAATAATCAAAACAAAAGGAAAGGAGAAAGACTCTTTTTTGACACATCTCTCTCAAATAAATCTCATCTCTTTATCGAAAAGGGCATCTTCATTCGCCTCTGAAGGAAGTGTCACAGTGGAGGCTGCGCTAGTGGTGCCTGTATTCTTTTTAGCAGTACTAAGTCTAGTGTATCTATTGGAAATTATGAGTGTCCAGACCGTGATGAAGTCTGCGCTTCACTGTGCGGCAAAAGAAATGGCAGAGGAGGCTTATGTTAATCCAATGGTCATTCGGGAAAAAGTGGAGAAGCATATTGTAGATCATGTTGGAGAAAAGTGGCTGGATCAGAGTATTATTTTTGAAGGTTCGAATGGAATAGATTGTAGAAAATCAAAAGCATGGGGAAATACAGGAATTATGGATTTGTCACTTACATATAAAGTAGAAATTCCAGTTATGATGTTTCGAATTCCCGCAATCACACAGGAGGAATATGTGCGAGTAAAAGGGTGGAACGGTTATGCGGGTAATGGATTTGGGAATCAGAATGATGAGACAGTATACATTACAGATACTGGAATTGTATATCATAAAGATCCAGATTGTACCTATTTGGAATTATCTATCAAGTCCGTTCACAAATCAGATGTGGAACAATTGCGCAATGAAGATGGAGGAAAGTATTATCCATGTGAATCTTGTATGAGAAAGGGATTTGGAAAGGGGAATGTATACATTACAGATACCGGGAATCGATATCATAGTTCACTTTTATGCAGCAGACTCAAACGAACCGTTTATGCAGTAACTTTGTCGGAAGTTTATGGAAGAGGAGGATGTAAAAAGGTGTGTAAAGTAGGAGATTTTATAGTGTTGCTATTTCTGCTTTTGTGTAGTATCAGTGATTTGCGCACAAGAAAGATTTCAACAATGCTGTTGGTTATCATGAGTCTGTTTATGGTTTTACTCAGCCTGTTTTTAAAAGACAAGGGGGGGGTGAGATTGTGGGAGGAGTATTAATTGGAATTGTTTTCTGGCTTATAAGTAAATATTCAAATGAGACAATTGGATATGGTGATAGTTGGATTATTAGTCTTATGGGAATATATTTGGGTGGTATTTGTATGTTGGAGATTGTGGTAACTGCATTTTTTCTTACAGGATTTGTTTCTCTTATGGGAATCGTATTTAAAAAGTGGAAGAACTCTGTCACACTTCCGTTTATTCCCTTTTTGACGGTGTCGTATCTGGGGGTGCTTATGATATGAAAAAGAAGCAGAATGGAAGTTTTACAATAGAGGCATCTTTTGTTGTGCCAATTATCCTAATGGTATTCATGGCAAGTGTGTATATCATATTTTACTTTCATGACAAGAATATTTTATCCGGGGCAGTGTATGAGACTGCTGTTGTGGGAAGTGGAAGAAAAGGCTATGAAAAAAGAGGAGTTAGAAGCATATTTTAGAAGAAGAATTAAAGGGAAATTAATTATATTTTCTAACATAAAAGAAAAGATTCAATTGGAAAAAGAACAGATTATGGTTACATGCAGTGCTGAAAGAAAAATGATGACGGTAGAAATTTGTGCATCAGTTGACCGGACAGATCCCGAAACATATATCAGAAGAATACGAAAATAAAAAATTAGAAGAGGAGATAGGAGATACGAAGTGAAGGCGTGTTATAAAAATGATTTAAAACGGGCATATTTGATTTTAGAAGGGGTAGAAAGTGAAGCGGAAGACTATCAGATATATATGTTAAAAGAGAATACGATCCCTGGACTTTTGAAGACAGATATTCGATATGTAGATAATATCAGTCAGTATTATTATGATATCAGCGGGAAAGTTTCTTTAAAGGCAATTCATGAAAAAGCAAACTTAAGTTATAAGGAGATGAAAAATCTTGTTTATGCATTGCTTCGGACAATTAAGACGATCCGTAAATTCATGTTGGAGGCAAATTGTATATTGCTAGATCCAGAGTATATTTACTGTGAGAAAGAGGAATTTTATTTTTGCTATTTCCCAAGGTGTGAGTGTGAATTAAAAGAGGAGTTCCATAGGCTGACAGAGTATTTTGTAAGTGAGGTGAACTATAAGGAGAAAGAAGGTATACATTTTGCTTACAGGATTCATAAGGCATCGATGGAAGAAAATTATAGTATTGAACGTATTATGAACGAGTTGATAGCAGAAGTTCAAGAGGAACAAAAAGAGGAAAAAGTAGCCCAACCTATAAATTATGAAGAAAAGATGGAAGAAAGAACGACATTGGAAATTCATGAGAAAAAGGATTTTTGGGAACCGGTAAAGAAACTTTTAGATAAAAGAAAAAATGCAAATGGGGATATTGGGACGAAATTCACATTGAACAGGATGACTTGTAATTCCAACAGAAACTTTCTATAATAGGGTATATTCTTTTTGTAGAAAGGGGAAATTTATGGCAAATCAGAAAAAAGCAGTTTGTACGATTGGAATTGCAGTTGCAAATATCATTGTTTTTTACTTCTTTCTTTTGGTGGAAGGATGGAAGATGGGATGTATATGTTGGAACATGGAGCGATGTATGTTCCTTTTGTAGTCGAGTATAAGGAATATTATAGGTTGTTTACTTGTATGTTTCTTCATTTTGGATTTTCACATCTGATGAATAACATGCTTACACTCGTAGTAATTGGTTGGAATGTTGAAATGTTTGTCGGAAAGATAAGATTCCTTGTGATATATTTTTAAGTGGATTAGGGGGAATCTGCTATCTATGACTGTAGATATATGGAAACAGGACTATAGCGTATCAGCAGGGGCATCCGGCGCGATCTTTGGATTGACCGGAGCCATGCTGTGTCTTGCAATTTTAAATCATGGAAGAGCTGGAAATATCACAAAACAAGGAATGATCGTGATGATTTTCATCAGTTTGTATACGGGATTCACAAGTGGAGGTGTTGACAACTTCGCTCATATTGGTGGTCTGTTGACAGGCTGTCTTGTCACAACACTGCTTTGTTGGAAGCGTAATTCGAAAAGTTGATCCTTTTTGGGGAGTGGAGTCGACTTCGATTGTTCCATGATGAGCATGAATGATATTCTGGGAAATGGAAAGTCCCAAGCCCGTACCGTTTTTCTTGTATGTAGTAAATGGTTCAAAGATTGAGTCTATATGTTCTTTTGAAATACCACAGCCGTTATCCTGAATTTGAATGAGGATAGAGTCACAGGTTTGCTCAGCTGTCATGGAAATAGAGCCATCAGGCAGAGCTGCCTCGGTGGCATTTCTTAAAAGATTTAAAAATACTTCTTGTAATTTTGTTTTATCTCCTGTAATCTGATTAATAGAAGGATCTATTTTGGAAAAATATTCCAATTTTGTATCTGCGATGGACGCAGCAAAAGACAGGGATATATATTCCCAAAATGGACGAAACGAGAACGTTGAAAGATTAAGGGTATTGGCATGGTTGAAACGAGAAAGATCATCCAAGAGTACTGACATAAATTCTACATCTTTCATTAGTTCGTGCCAATGTTCGAATGTTCTCGTCTCAGGATGTCTGGATTCTATGAGTTGAAGTGTGCTGTATATAATAGTGAGTGGGTTTCTAAGTTCATGTGAAATTTTACTTATAAGTAACTGATTATCTTTATTTAGTTGCATAGAGTGCACCGCCTTTCATATGAAAGTGTAGCATTGGTATGGCAGTTATTCAAATGAATTTCGTCGACAAAATGCGACAATATTAGACATTCAAAAGGGATTAATAAAAGAAAGAAGGAAGAAAAATGAAAGATGAAAATTGATTTTTTGTAAAATAGCGGCGGGAGAGATTCCATCTGCAACATTATACGAGGATGATGACTTCAGAGTTATTCTGGACATCGAGCCAGCTTCGAAAGGACATGCATTGATTCTTCCGAAAGAGCATTATGCAAATCTATATGAATTAGATGACAAAATTGCAGAAAAAGTGCTTGTGCTTGCAAAGCAAATGGTAACGAAACTAACAGACATTTTAGGGTGTGATGGTTATAATATCATACAGAATAATGGAATAGTAGCTGGGCAGAGTGTATTTCACTATCATATGCATTTGATTCCACGTTACAAAGAGGATACAGTTGATATTAAGTGGGAACTTGGAAATCTCACAGACAAAGATAAAGAGTACATTTTAAAGAAAATGAACGAGAAGTAGTAAAAACGGGAGATATTTATTGTGGAATCAAAAGCGTCAAAAGATAAAAAATTCGACAGTATCTATCGGGCGTATAAAGATTCAATCTTTAAAGTGGCTATGCATTATACCAAGTGTGAAGATCTGGCAAGTGAAATTACACAAAGGACATTTTTTCAGTTATATATCTATTTTGAAAATGTAGATTTAGAAAGTGTTTATCCGTGGCTGATAACAACAGCTAGAAATTCTGCGTTTAACTATAATCGAGATAGAAAACGCGAGATATTAGCAGGAGTATTTGATCTATTTAGAGGGACGAAAGACAGAGTCTGTTATATAAACAATATGGAAGAGTATTATCTGAGGAATGAGCAGAAGAGAAGGGCTGAGTGCTTGGAGTTTAGAATCTTTGAACGTTTATATAAGGAACATAGAATATGGTATGATGCAGTTATGCAGGTATATTGTTTTGGAAAATCACAACAAGAGGCAGCAGATCAATTAGGAATTGCAGTTGAAGTATTGAATAGTAGACTATATAGAGCCAGACAATGGATACGGAAGAATTATGAGAAGGAATATGAAGAAGTTGTCAACTGGTTCTGAGAAAACAGATGGTGCCGTTTCGGCACCATCTGTTGAGTTATCTCGCTTTGTTTCAGTGAGCAGCTTCTTCGATTAGTTTAATAATTGTATTAATAGAGTCCTGCTGTGAAGAGTGTTTCATAGCATTTATGTAAGTGTTTTTGTGTTGATATAATTTGTAGATGGAATTTAAAAGTGTATCTTTACTTAAATCTTCTTCCTCTAAAACAACGCTGAAACCTTGATGTTCAAAAGAACGAGCATTCAAAATCTGATCTCCGCGGCTTGCATTTGCAGAAAGTGGAACTAAAAGATTCGGTTTGCGAAGTGCAAGAAGTTCACAGATTGCATTTGCACCGGCCCGTGAAATTACAATATCAGTGAGTGCAAACAAGTCTTTTAACTGATTCTGAATGTATTCAAATTGAACATAACCTTTTAAAGATTTTAAGGAGTCATCCATCTTTCCTTTTCCACAGAGGTGGATAACATGGAAGTCTTTTAGTAACTCAGGAAGGATAGAACGTATGGCATTATTGACAACAACAGAGCCAAGACTTCCGCCTATAATTAAAATAACAGGTTTGTCATCGGTTAAATCGCAGAATTCAAGTGCAGCAGTTTTGCTCCCTTCTAATAATTCCTGACGAATCGGAGAACCGGTAAGCACTGCTTTTTCTTTAGGAAGGTGTTCCAAAGTTTCTGGAAAGTTACAACACACTTTTGTTGCAGATGGAATGGAAATCTTGTTTGCAAGTCCGGGGGTCATGTCTGATTCATGAATGATAGTTGGCACATGACGGCGTTTTCCAGCCATGACAACAGGAACGGAGACAAATCCACCCTTTGAAAAGATGACATCCGGTTTTAACTCTTTGATTAATTTATTGGCTTCTCGGAATCCTTTCAGTACCCGAAATGGGTCAGTGAAATTTTGTACACTGAAATATCGTCGAAGCTTACCAGAGGAAATTCCGTGGTAAGGAATTTCAAATTGTTCAATTAATTCTTTTTCAATACCCGTATAGGAACCAATATAGTGAATATCATATCCGAGTTTTTTTAGACGGGGCAGTAAAGCAATATTAGGTGTAACATGACCGGCAGTACCACCACCGGTAAGAATAATACGTTTCATAACATTCCTCCGAAGTTTTTTCTATAAAATAATATTAAACAGTATTTTGTCAAAGGTCAAGAGGAATGGACAAAAGAACGTAAGTAGTGTAATGTACAGGAAGAGATCTGTTGATAGTTGCATAAGGAGACATTATGAGTGAGGAAATGAAACGATTTTTGCAAGAAGAACTGAAAAAAGAAGCGAATGAGATTATGCGGGAGGTGGAGGCGGATCGGGATGTAGAAAGTCTGACAGCACCTTCTAAGATAGATGAAAAGCTATATGAGCAGATTAGACAATATAAAGAGGAGCAGGAGGTATTAGGAGAAAAATTGTCGACCGAACAGCAGGAGTTAATTCGTCTTGGAAAAATTTACAAAAGAAAACAAAAGAGACGGAAATATGTGGTTCTGGCGGCAGCAGTTATGGCAGCGTTTGCGGTGGGAATTACAAGTGTTGGAGGACCGGAGAGGATATTTCGGAAGTTCAGTAATATAATGGCTAGTAGAGATCAGATGGTGTTGAACTCAGATGATGAAAATGTGACAGAGGTAAAAGGAAGCACAGAGGAAGAAGCATATCAGAGGATAAAAGATGAGTTTGGATTTGATCCGGTGAGGATGGATTATTTACCTGAAAGCATGAAGTTTCAAGAAGCAACTATCTTGGGGGGAAATACAAGACAGCTATTTTATATATAGCAATGAAAAGAAAGCAAGTGTTCTGTATTATATAAACGCAAATTATAATACAAGTTCATTTGGAGTAGATGCGGAAGATACTT
>ENA-OQIF01000713-OQIF01000713.1-human-gut-metagenome-genome-assembly--contig:-NODE-713-length-10311-cov-4.101237_pt1 | contig 10311 bp, 10 predicted proteins | sample MGYA00242574_ERZ504738 | MGnify/ENA primary metagenome ERZ504738 (study PRJEB26092, sample SAMD00036437) | human gut metagenome | host: Homo sapiens | study: EMG produced TPA metagenomics assembly of...
TGAGACATAGGAAAATAATCCATTATAGATACCTTTGCAGGTACAAAAGTATATAGAATATATGGAAACAAAGATTCTTTCAAATGCCACACACAAATGTGTTTTAGTGATCGATAACGCTCAACCTACGGGCATAGTAGCCAATATTGCCAGTGTCTTATCCATGACGCTAGGGTGCAGAGTCAGCAACATTGTGAGTCATGATGTATATGATAAACAAGGTGAAAGGCATTTGGGCATAACACAACTGCCGATTCCTATACTTGGAGCTTCACAGGAGAAGATAAAAGAGCTCCGGAACTATTTCCACTCTTTAGAAATTGAAGATCTGGTACTGGTTGACTTTTCCACTATTGCCCAACAATCCAGAACTTATGATGAATATGAACGTGAAATGTATAGTGCCAATGAAGATGATCTGCACTATGTAGGTATCGGTATTTGTGCAGAGAAGAAAGCTATAAATAAAGCAACCGGCAGCCTGAGTCTGATCAGATAAAACCCAAAGACCAATTAACAAAATTTCCCGAATCTGATTCAGATCAAAAATAAATATTTTTCTGTATTGGGATGGCGTTACTCCGGTATAATGACGAAAATACCTACTCAATGTCGTTTGATCGGGAAAATTAACCTTGGCGGCAATCGACTTAATGTCCAGGGATGACTCCCGTAACAATGACTTGATCTCAAGAATGGTATAATAAACAATCCATTCACGCCCTGATTGACCACTGATACTCCGGATAAGATTTGTGAGCCTTTTGGGAGAAATACCCAGTTTCTGTGCAAAATAGGCCACATCTTTATCCGGAGAATGATCTTCTATAATCAGACGTACAAATTGATAGACATATTCGTCTTTACGTGTAAACTTCAGACTCTTCTCAGCCTGAGGATCATTGATATACACAGTATAGACATCCCAGAAGTAAACCCTTAACAGTTGCATGATTGATTCCTGACGACAATTTTGCGGTGTATGCTTCATCCTGTATACCAGAAGATTACAATACGCCAAAAAACGACCGATCAACTCCCCGTCCGGGATTGATACAATATGCTTGCGCATGTACAGCAAAAACCCGGAAGCGGGTCTCCATAATGTACTCAGAGTTTCTGAAAACATATCTTTGGAAATTTTGAAAAAAGTGATCCTGAAATCCTCACTAATCTCTTTGATAAAAACGAGTTGCCACGGCATCAGGGTAATGACCACATTCGGTACGATTTGGAATGGAACATCAAAAACTACGATAGTTGCCGTACCCGATTCGCATACACCGCCGATCCCCTCTTCAATATAAGACGGACAACCGGTCATAGGAAGATCTGCAATATCCGTATAGATCCCAAATCCAATGTCATCGTCGGCCTGAGAGTTCATTTTGTTTGCTTTTACATTATCTGCCATTTTGCGTTCATTCCAAAGTTTTATGTGACGGAGGTACTGCAAAGGACAGAAAAAGTTCCTTTTTATCAAACAACCACCATTCTATTTCATCTTTTTTAACCCGGTCAGTTCTCACACTTATCTAAACGGAAAACATAGCCAACTAAAGAAATGATGTGTTTTTCACTATTAATAGGCAATAATTGCCCAAATAACAATAGATACAGTTTTATAAATACCTTTGTCTATAAATGCATTGTTTGGAAAACATGTTTTTACTCTAATAAAAATATAAATGTCGAATTCTTCTATTAAATCAAAAACGGCGCTACTCCGAAACGGGGAAACTCAAAAAGGAAATGGCTATCCGGAAGCCAATGATTATTCCGCCAGGATTCTTGAAACCATGCAGACCGGTGTGATCTTTTTCAATACCGAACAAATCATTTCCGGCATCAACAACTTGGCATGCGAGGATTTACAGATCCCCCGGGATCCTTCCGGACATAAAATAACAGACATCATTTCAATCATCCACCAAGAAAAAGATATCTTCCCGGAACTGATCGCCCGATTGAAGTCTTCGGAAACGGATATGGAGAAATTGCCAATAGACACTTTGATACGTTCTCTGGAAACGAAGGTGCAATTCTTTGCCAGTGGGTGTATCATGCAGTTGGAGACCGGACGTTATTTATTAGCATTCCGTAATACGATGGATGAAGTAACGCATGAACACCTTCTGAGCATGATTCTGGCAAGGACAAAGATCTTTCCATGGTTTTTCGACTTGAAACGTAATAAAATGTTAATCGATGCCCACTGGTTTTCTTATCTGGGTATCCCGGCAGGAGACTGTGAGATAACAATCGAGAAGTTCTTCTCCAGAGTACATCCCAACGAACGGGATATGCTTGCAGATGCTTTGCAAAAACAGTTATCAGAAAAAGAAATACCCGATTCATTCTCCTATCGGCTGCAACGGGGCGATGGAAGTTGGGAGTGGTTTTCTGAACAGTCGATGTATCTCAGCAAAACCAATGACGGTTCACCTTATCGTATTGTAGGCGTATGCCATAGCATTCAGGAGCATAAAAATACTGAGGATAAATTGCGCGCTGCACGCAATAAAGCCCAAGAAAGCGACAGACTCAAAAGTGCATTTCTGGCTAACATGAGTCACGAAATACGAACTCCCCTGAATGCAATTGTCGGTTTCTCCAATCTTATTGCAGGCGGGATTGTCGACTTGGATACAGAGGAAGCCAGAGATTACTCGGCATTAATCAGTAAAAACTGTAATTATCTGCTCACACTGGTCTCGGATGTCCTTGATCTTTCATGTATAGAGTCCGACACGATGACTTTTAAGTTTACAGTATATCCACTTACCCGACTTCTGACAGAAATCTATCAGAAATATGAAAACAGAATACCTCAGGAGGTACAGTTTAATTTGCTGCTACCCACAGATAATGTTGAAATAGAAACAGATGCTGTGCGCCTACGGCAAGTGATAGAGCACTTGTTGGATAATGCGGCAAAATTTACAGTAAAAGGGCATATAGATATCGGATATGCCCTGTCGGATCATGGTGAGAAAATATATGTATTCGTTGCCGATACCGGTTGCGGTATTCCAAGCGATCAATATAAAAAAGTATTCGAGCGCTTTTATAAAATCGATTCATTCGTACAGGGTGCCGGTTTAGGACTTTCAGTCTGCAAAACCATTGTAGAAGGTCTGGGAGGTACGATTAATGTATATTCGCAACTGAAAGAAGGTTCTCGTTTTTCCGTGATCCTACCGCTAAACAGACTCCATAAATAAAGTTTTGCAACCATGCATAACCGATGGACCGAATGCATTTCAATCTTCCATCTCCCACCCAAAGTCTCTGCTACCCAGTCCCATCCCCCCCGCAGCCCGGGCTGAAGAACGCAGATATCCGGACTGATGGGCCCGGGTAGCAAGACTGACATAAAGCAACCCATAGCGGAACCTATAAAAGAAGAAGTGCGTTGCTCCGGACAAAAGCACCTCTTTTCATCCATCCGGCACAGTCCGGATGTGAAGTCTGCATTTCACTTCATTCATATAAATTACAATAACCCACTATAATGTCCATCCCAATGTACTTTCTTGAATGTTCCAGAGCTTCCGATATAAACCATCCCGACACATCAATTCCGAATGCGTACCTTGTTCTTCCACTTTTCCATCGGATAAGACAACGATGTGGTCGGCCCCCATTATTGTCTTGAGACGATGGGCGATAACAATAACCGTTCGTCCTTTAATCAACGTATCGATAGCCTTCTGTATCTCTACTTCGTTCTCGGGATCAAGCGAAGCAGTTGCCTCGTCCAGCAGAACGATCTGTGCGTCTTTCAGCATGGCACGCGCAATGGAAAGCCGTTGTTTTTCACCACCTGATAACGTACAGCCTCCCTCTCCCACCATTGTATCGTAACCATGTGGCAGATGCATGATAAAGTCGTGACAACAGGCCTTTTTGGCCGCTGCTACAATCTCTTCATCTGTGGCATCACTTTTACCAAACCGAATATTGTTGCGTATGCTATCCTGAAATAAATAAACATCCTGAAAAACCATCGAAATACGACTCATCAATTTTTCAGGTTCAATCTCTCGTACCGGTACTCCACCAAACAGTATACGCCCTTTTGTCGGATCATAAAAACGGGCACAAAGTTTCATTACCGTACTCTTTCCACTTCCTGACGGGCCAACAAGAGCTGTCAGTGAATTTCGCGATAAAATGACAGAAATGCCATGTAGGACCTCTTTCTCCTGATAGCCGAATGACACATTTTCAAAGATGATATTACCGTCTTCGGGAGCTTCTTTTGTCCCTTTCATTTCGGGTTCGTTCATAAGAGAAAGAATACGTCCTCCCGAAATAGAAAAATGACGGAACTCTGTAAAATTGGTAAGAGCGGAAGTCAGCGGGTCGAATACACGGGAACCGACAACAAGGAACATGACAAACGTGAGAATCGACAACTGGCCACCTAAAAGCAGGTATGTTCCGCACAGTACCATCAATGTCAATCCTGCACGCACGAGTGTAATAGCCAATAGAACAAAAGGTCCCAATAGAGCCTCCAACCGAATGCAGGCACGACGTAATTCGGCAAAAGCATCACGCAACCGAACAAAACGATCACCCAGCAGATTGTAGGCTTTCATCACCCGGATGCCTTGCAGGTACTCTTCCAGGCGGTTTCCGGCATTGACTTTTGCTTTGATCTGCCTGCCACTCAGCCTCTCCTGTACGCTCGTGCTCAACCACAAAATGCCCATTGCAAACGGAAGAGCCACGAACATGGCGACCGCCATGCGCCAATCGATCCAAAGAAGCGAAACAAAAGCCAGTACAGGCATCACCAATGCTCCCATCAGTTGAGGCAAATAATGCGAGATACCTGTTTCCGCCATTGTAAAATCGGTAATAAGCATGGATGATAAATCACCCGGATCCCGTTTACCCAGAAAACCTAACGAAAGTTTGCGTAAATGTTCTGCCAAAGAGATGCGTCCCGATGCACTCATTTCGTAAGCACCACGGAAATTGGCACGATAGGCAGCCCTTTCCGCCAGTACCATAACAGCTATATAACCTGTCATACAGCCAAATATACACCACAACCGGGTGGTATCAAGCGATTGCCCGCCTCCGTTGAAAGCACGGAATATAATACGAATCGCCTCGATAGAAAGGCAAAAAGGAACAATGTTCACCAAATTGGCAAGCATAGTGTAGCCTACAGGTTTATAAAGCCTTTCCGTACGGCCTATTGTAATATTTCTTATTGCACTCATTCTCTATTCTTTTTCTTGTTTCACATTCAATTGCCAGCGGAACGCACTCGTATAAGCATTCCACATCTTTTTATATACCCCTTCTTGAGAGGAAAGTTCTTCATGCCGTCCGCATTGTACTGCCCTTCCATCTTTCAGTACGATGATCCGGTCGGACGATACAATGGAAGAAAGGCGGTGGGCTATGATGATGACCGTCTTATCCTTAATAAGTGATTTCAAAGCCTGCTGCATCTTGTACTCGTTCTCGGGATCGGCAAAAGCCGTTGCTTCATCCAGTACAAGTATAGGAGCATTCTTCAAAATAGCCCGTGCCACACAGACTCGTTGTGCTTCACCACCGGAAAGGAAAACACCTTTATCTCCAATACGTGTTTCGTATCCGTTCGGCAACTTCTCGATAAACTCATGACATTGCGCAGCACGAGCGGCAGCAATGACCGTATCTCTCGTTGCCTTGGACGAACCTACGGCAATATTTTCATAGAGTGTATCGTAAAAAAGAACGTATCCTGAAAGACGAACGAAACGAGATCCATTAACTGCTCCGTTGCAATATCCTTCACATTCACATTGCCGATAAGGATTTCTCCCTGCTCCACATCCCAAAACCGGGGAATCAGATTGGCGACGGTAGATTTACCACTTCCCGACGGACCGACAAAAGCGGTAATTTTACCTTGAAGGGCCGTGAAACAGAGATCGTGCAACGCTTCGGTACGAGTAGCCTGCTCCTTGTTTTCATAGGAAAACGAGACATGACGAAACTCTATATCATACGTCGCGGGAATTTTCGGACAAGCAGGTTCCGAGACCGGCTGATTTTCAAGAATACGATCAATACGCGATACACCTTCATTGATTTCCCGCGTACTGCTGCCCAGATACATCAACTTATAGACGGGTGAAGCCACGCCCGGACCGAGTATGATAAAGAAAAGCCATACAGCTGCCAGCGTAAGACTCCGGGAGTCATTTTGCATTAGTAAAATGCCGACAGGGAGAATGAAGGTAACAATCGAATTGAGCAGTACGGTAAAATATGTCATACCCGATTCGTAAGTGTCGCAAACTTTCAATGCATAGGTCTTGTAAGCTTCGATTTCGGCATTGAACTGACGGAATGAGCGGACACTCTGTCCAAAGATTTTCACCACAGGCATTCCGCGCACATATTGCACGGCAGAAGCACTCATCTGCTCTTGCGCGTTGTAATAGATGCGTGTAAATTCCCGTGCCTTTTTTCCCATGAAATTGGAAAATTGCAAGAATATACTTAGTACGATCACTGCCAAACAGACACCTGCCAGCCATCCATCGAGCGAAAAGAAAATGAGGAACATCACCACTACTGTTGCCATAACGTTCACCAAATCGGGAATCGTGTGGGCTATGAAGTTCTCTATCTTTTCTACATTCTGTTCCATCGTCTTCTTGATGGCTCCCGTTGATGTTCCGTTCAGATAACCCAGCGGCAATCTCCCGATATGTTCCGTCAACCGGATACGCAGTCCGTAGAGAATACGGTATGCTGCCACATGAGATGACATCAGGGAAGCATACAGCAACAATAATCCGCCGATCAGCCCGCCAAAGGCTATCCAACCCCAACGGATCATATTGGTCTCATCGATGGACGACAGCTCCCGGCTATGGTTCAACAATTCATAGAGTATCCGGTAGATCGCCCAATAAGGTATGAGCATACACACCGCACTCCCAGCCGATAACAAGCCTGCCAACAGAAGCAGACTTTTTTTCTGTCCTGCAATCTCAAACAGACGGGACAGCCCTTCTTTCTTCTTATTTACCATGATCAACCGATTTATTTATCCTATTTTATACCCGAGCATGGAACTGAACTTGTAGCACAACTTCGTCATCCTGCCCAATATCTGCCCGAAAAAAAATCCCCAACGGGAACGGAAAAATTTCATATAATTGGCCTGTTCCAACAAATGCAATCCGGGTTCCCACAACTCCACCATATGCCCGTCATCTATCCCCGAACGTATCTGCGCCTTATGTTCCCTCAAGGAATCGGGCTTCACACCACGTCGGCTCATCATCGTTCCGCATACATCGAACCACAACTCGCCGCCTTCGAAGCGCATGGTTATGTTATGTAGAAATGTCCGTACCTGTTCCTCACGAAAATACATCAATACTCCTTCCACAACAAAGATGAAATCTCCATTGGGATGAAGGAGCCGGATCCGATCCATCCAATCGGTTTCCAACAACGATGCAGACAGGTAACAATCATTCTCAGGTTCGGGTATCAACCGACGACGTATAGCAATAACCTCCGGTAGATCCAACTCATAAAATACGGCCTTTCCGTTATTTCCGACACGCTGATAACGGGTATCGAGTCCGCAACCCACATTTACCACCACCGGGCGGGTGTGAGTGTCAATGAACCGCCGGATAGCATGATCAAAATACCAACCGCGTATCACACAACCTACTTCACTCAACTTGGCCCCATCGAACCTGGAATAATCATATTCGATGTTCTCAACCAGTTGCTCAGCCAATTTGTCACATAGAATCGGATTTTTCCGACGGTTCTCCTTGGCTCTCAATGTAAAAGCGGAATCAATAATGTTTCCGCCACGATGTTTTCAAATTCATGTTTTTGTTTCATTCTATACTTTTATGATGTTAGTGTCAGAGTAGCGCTGAAAAATGAACGGTATTCAAAATCGTTCACAAAAAAAGAAGAGAACCTTCGTAAAGATTCTCTTCTCAATTTTAATCCGGTAAACGGTGATTTATATTTTTGTCTTCTATTGCTCATACTCTCAGCAAAGCCCTCCAACCTTGAATTTCAAACAATATATACTCATGCACGATATACTCCATTTCCTTGCTATCGATAGCATGCTTCAACATTTCTTCAAAAAGGGTGAACATCCAGACTGCTTGCAGATGGATCATAAAATCCGATACCACCACATTGATTTCCGGATGCTTCTCTTTCATTTCGGCAAACCATGTTTTAACCATCTCCGTCGAACGGTTTGTATAGTCTTCCCTGAATGTTTCCAATGAAGAGCCTTGTGAATGGAACAATAGAATCTTCATCAGCTCACCATGCTTGTTTATCAAGGATATATATTCATCGACAGCAGACTTGAGATACTCTTCGGAACATATAAGCATAATATCTGCTCCTTTGGCTCCATGATGTTCCTGCAGCATTCGCTCCAAAGCATCCGATACAGGACGAAGTATCACACAAAACAACTCATCTTTATTCTCAAAATAGTTATAGAGATTTCCTACGCCTACATCTACAGCATCGGCTATTTCGCGCATAGAGGTCTTCAAATATCCTCTCTGCATAAATTGCTCTTTTGCGGCCGACAGAATCCGGTTGCGTATATCCGATTTGAGTGTTTGCATATGACGAACAGCGTTTTATTTCCGGACGTAAAATTACGGTATTTCACTTTGACACACAATACCTATAAATAGTGGTTTTGGAATGACACCTTCAAACATTCGGACGACAGCAATACTCACCCTTTATATTATTTTCCCCAATACTGTGTTCCTCAATTCTACACTATTCCACATAATTTATTTCACGCCACCATTATTCCAGACAACCAACACATTAATTTTCAATGATTTATATTTCAAGTATTTTTTTGGCATCCCGTTTGCAATACTATTTGTACAAGAGATAACAGGTTAGAATTTTAATAATCATTTAAAAAATTACGATCATGAAAAAGGTATTAGTAGCAGTAGCATTGGTAATGGGATTAGGTAGTTCTGTAGCATTCGCACAGGAAGTAAGTAACACTCCGGCAGTGGAAACTCAGACACAAGCTCCACAGGATGAGTATACAAAGATTGAAGTGAAAGATTTGCCGGAAGCAGTGACACAGGCAATAACGAAAAGCTATGAAGATGCTACCATCAAGGAAGCGTATGTTGACCGAAAAGAAACCGGTAAGGTTTATAAAGTAATTATCACTACAAAAGACGCCCAGGAAGTAACCGTACTTCTGAATAGAAAAAGGAGAAGAAGTTAAAGAGATAAAGTAAAACTTCGAAAGTAATAACTCATAGAGAGGTTCCGGTTCGTGATGAATTGGGACCTCTCGTTCGATGTATTAGGTTCTGTATAAAGATAGTCGGCAGTAATATATACGGTAACAAAGCAAGGAGGCTTACGACTTATTTTTAAGTAATTCATAATAATGTGCATCAATGAACTGGCCATTTTTGAAGCAAGCCTTACGATGTATTCCTGCTTTCTGAAATCCTGCTTTCTCTAGCACACGCATGGATGCGGCATTGTGTTCATATACCGTAGCATATAGGCGTATTACATCTGTATGCTGAAAATAATGTTCTATAGCTCTTTCTAAAGCAGCTGTTGCAAGGCCCTTGTTCCAGTATGTTTCCGAAATCCAGTAACCGACTTCTGCATTGAAGCGTTCGACATCCGTCCCGCGGACGAATCCGATATTACCGATTGCCTCATGATTCGCCTCGATGCAATATTCATTCTGTTCCACTTGTTCCGAAGCGTATTTAATGAAGGCATCAGCATCTGTTTCTGTATATGGAAAAGGCAGCCCGTCACGACAGTTATCCCATATCTTCTTATTATTCAGATGCCTTGCTAAGGCTTTGGCATCAGATACTTTCCATGGACGAAGTATAAAATCCATATTCTTATTCTTTGTAGCTATTATGGTTTCTTTCCCGAATCTTTCCCCATGCGTGTGTGTCAAACAGGCAACTGCTGCGCATAGTCTCATACATCACCTTAAATCTCGACATCGGAATGGTATAACTCAGTATATCAGCCTCAAAATAAGGGCGTACAGATGGATCAAAGAAGCCGATGAATGTTCTGTATCCGCCTTTACGATTCTCCAGAATCGTCTGTGTGACCACAGAACTGCATCCCGACCCGAAAGTGGAAATCACTGTATCCTCCTTATTATTATCGAAGAAAGCCCAGGTGGTCAGTCCGGATAATATATCGGGATTGGCCAAAAAAAGGATTCCTTCCAAATGATCGAACGTTTCCACTTTATCTATA
>ENA-OQIF01000714-OQIF01000714.1-human-gut-metagenome-genome-assembly--contig:-NODE-714-length-10308-cov-11.423239_pt1 | contig 10308 bp, 7 predicted proteins | sample MGYA00242574_ERZ504738 | MGnify/ENA primary metagenome ERZ504738 (study PRJEB26092, sample SAMD00036437) | human gut metagenome | host: Homo sapiens | study: EMG produced TPA metagenomics assembly of...
GTAGGATGAGCCGGTCTCTGCACACGAACAGAGACTTTGAAAAGCTTGAGCCGTATGAGGGGAAACCCTCACGTACGGTTCTGAGGGGGGAAGAGGGCAGTAATGCCCTTGACCTACCCGATCGACCTGCTGACATGGAACAACGAAACGGCAGGGCAGTACGCAAAGGCAACACTGTAAAGCTGTGGGGTGGCAATGTGGTGGATATCGTAATTTATGGTACGGAAAAGACCCTCGATGCCTACAAGTTTAATCTGTTGAAAAACAAGCAGATGTTTATCAATCAAATTAACAACGGCACAATTGCCGTGCGCCGTATCGACGAGGGAGGCATGGATGAGGACAGCGGTATGAACTTCGCCGAGTTCGTGGCTATTCTGTCAGGAAATAACGACTTGCTGAACAAGACGAAGCTCGACAACAAGATTATGCAGCTTGAAAAGGAACAGGCTATTTTCAAGAAAGAACGCATCCGTGCCGAGCGTAAAATAGCTGCCTGTCAGGAAGAAGTCGAAAAGGCAAAGCGTACTGAGGCCGATTTCAAGAGGGATTTGGAATACATCAACTCGTATAATGGGGCAAAGGCAACCCTGCTTTTAAACTTGCCGCAAGCCAGTACCGAGGAAGTTGGTCGGGAGTTGCACCATATAGCCAAGACCTACCGCAACGGAGCGTATGGCACAGTTGGCACGTATGCAGGACTGAACTTGTTGGTGCATAGCGAGTATAATATGGACGGTACGTTTGACCGCAATACATTCTTTGTAGAGGGTATAAGTGGGTTGAAATACCGATGCGGCCTAAGCGGTGCGCTGCCGCTTGGTTTCGTTGAGTCGGCGCAATATCCGCATGGAGCATTAAGCAAATTGCCCTCTCTTATCGAGAAGCAACAAAAGGCGGTAGAGCGGATAGAAAGCGAAATTCCTACATTGCAGAAAATCGTTTGTCGCCAGTGGAGCAAGACTGATGAGCTGTCAAGGCTCAAACAGGAATGCAAGGAACTCCAGCACAGGATTGATGAAAGTCTGAAAGAGGCCGAACAACCACAGGCTGCCAAACACGAAGCTATTGCCGAAGCTGCTTGACATAATCATAATTTAACCGTTCCCTCTGCATGGTCGCGATGACCGGGCAGAGGGATTTTTTTGCGCTCCGGTCTGCCACGGCTCTACTCTTTTATGGCATCCTTTCTCCCTTTATAGCCTCCCGATTCCCCGCCACCACCCATTCTCATTTATAGCTATTAATATCTTCTGTTTTTAGTCAAATAGAGATAATATTCTTTCATCGCATATCCGTTTTTTGCGATACACCATTTTTAGCTTCTACATTGGTGGCAATGTATCACTTTTGCCTTCACACCTCCTAATAGCTTCAATCAAGGCATCTTTTAATCTTATGAAGGCAAGTTTATCCACTCCTTTTGATATACTGATTTCATTACCGACCAAATCTTTCAACTTGAGTAAACAAGGAACATCTGCCTTATATCTGTCTCCCACATCTTGTAAATCATAGTCAAAATTATAATGATAAGCAAGAAATTGCGTAAAAGTATTTCTGCTTTTATTGCTTAGTTTGCAGATAGCATCAAAAAGAGCATTGGCATCTTCATATGCAAATATAGCACGAAGTTCGTATGTACAACTTTTATCTGGATAAGGCAATCTGTCTATGATTATAAGTTGTTCTACTGTTCCTTCAGTCAAATTACGCAGTGCTTTTTGCATTTGATCCGGCAACTCATTTATCTTTGATTTCATCTTCTGCAAGAAATAGTCCACAATATCATCCGTTATGGAGGTCTTGGAATCTGTGGTTACATAATTACATCCACTAATAAAAAGCCCTCTTAGCTGATAAAGTTCCTCTAAACTGGTTTGACTATTAATTATTTCTGCTATTCTTACTTTTATTAAAGAGACATAAGCCTGTATAAAATAGAAAATGCCAATAGCATGAAAATATGATAGATACGCAATACTATAACCAAGTTGATAAGCGTCTTTTATCTCTCTATCCAATATGGATTTTATAGTGTCCTGACAAATACTTTCAAGTTTTTGCTGCTCCATATCGAAAAAGCCGGATAACATTTCCCAAGGTTTCAATTCTTTTTGCTTATCCCTTATCTCCGTAACAATAAATTCTACAAGTGGAGCACCTGTAATAATATAGTGTATAATAGCCGTAACATACTCCGGATTTAAGACATCATAAATTAGCTCCTTGTTTAAAGAGTGATATTTTTCCCTTAGATGCTGTATCCTTTGCTTATCCTCATTATTATCTTGGAGTAGAGAAATCCGACAATCTCTACTCCAATTACAAATTACCTCTTTGTTCTCACTATTATTATACTCTGCATACACAGCAATAAATGACCCAAGAATATTCTTAAGAAATATATTATCCTTTTCAACCAGTTCGGGAGGAAGTTTGTTTAAGTGGCTTTTAAAATCATATAAGCATTGTCTCAAAACTCGTAAGTTATCGGATTTTGTACACATAAAACAGGCAATAATGAAATCACGCATTTCTTTCAAATAATCGGATACCGGTACTTCGCCAAGGAAGTATTCGATGGCTTCTTCTATGTCAGGTTGTATTTCAAATTCCTTGCCTATGGTCTTTTCCTTAAACTCATCCAATACAGCCTTGGGAAGTTTTTCAAGGTGGTTCTCATCTCCAATTACGACAACATGACAATTACAATGCTCTACAAAATAGTTGATAAAGCCTAACAATTCCTTCATCTCTATCAGGCACCTTTCGATGTCATCGAATATCAGAAACTTTACACCTCTTATACTGTCGTCTTTCACTTGTAGTAACGACAACGAATCCAGTGTTGCGGAAAATGAACCATCCTCTTTAGAGTCTTCATTAAAATCCATACTCGTCTTGAAGACTACCTTACCGGCTAATTTCAAAACTCCCTTTATGAAACGCCCCGTTTTCGAATAGAAGAAAGGATTTAATTCCCTATCTATAGCTGTCTTGATGTCATTCACGCTATCCATTCCATAGGTCGAAATGTAGATGGGCTTTAGCGTAATTTCCCCGTCGGTATCTGCGGTTCCATCAAACCTCTTCTTCCATTCTTTTATAAGATGAGTTTTGCCACATCCCCATTTTCCTTTCAGCATCACGGCATACTGAGGATTAGTATTATCAGCATAGCTGTTTAAAAAATCAAGAATCAAAGTATTCATACCCTTGTTATTAACATAATTCTATTTTAACTCCATTGGAAAACAAAAATGTAGCAATAAGAACATTAAATATTGAAATAGTAAACGACGCTGCAAATCCATTATCACCACATCCACAATGAACAAAGTTAGTGATATTTCTTAATACAATAATATCCAAACAACTATATTTCATGTTTCTTCTTTGAAAAATTCAATAAAGGCTTGCAGGAATCGTCAGTCTTACCATTGATTGCTTAAATATGCGTCTCCTATCATAATAATATCCGCAGAAAATGTGATGGTGGAATACATTTGGCGTTTCCTGTCAACATTGTAAACCTCTTTGTAATATACGATATACGCATATTTGAACTCCACGACACGAAAGATTGAATTATCCTTAGTGTTGTAATAAATCACCTTGCCGCTTATCGCTTTGAAAGGACTGTTTACCATTGCTTCAAGAATAGTAGTTTCTCTGGTAGATTCAACGGTTATGGTAATACGTCCGCCAATAACATTTGTCACTGGCCTTCCTTTATTATCTGTCTTGCGGTTAAATTCAATATGTGATGAAATCACTTCTATATCCTTCCCTTGCAAGCACACGGTTGCCTTTAATTCTGCCATGCTGATCTTATTATTTATTATAAAACCAAGACATTTCGCCTTGGTTAAAGCAGTCAGACCGCTTTCAAGACAAGAAGGAGGATATCATATTTCGCAAATATAGAATTTTCCCTTGAACTTAACAAGCAATCAATTAAATTTATTAACCGACAAAATAGAAGAAACACAGCTTACAGACTGTCCTCCTCACAAAAATATTATCTTACATAGTCTCTTTTTTCATCCTGCTATTCAATTCATCACAGGCAAAGCAAACCGGCTTTTAAACAAAAGAGGTTAAACCGTAATCATTCATTGCATTCTTTTTGTTTTTATGGTAGAATGTTTTATTAGTGAGTGAGGGCTGTTGTGTAATCCTCTTGTTACAGTTCAGGCAAGGGCCTCATACGATGGCATTATTGATGTTTAACCCCTATAAACTTGCGAGTTATGAGAAAAAACGCTAACTTTGCGAATCATAAATGTGCGCTTAGACGCATACTATTAATTAATATGTTGAAATTGAAACAGTTAGTATCTAATCTTTATCACTTTGCCTTTGGGAAAGAAGTGCATACCAACGGTATGAATGCCGATGGTACTATGAGTGTGGCGGCTGGAGATCCTACGTTGAGTGTAACTCCGTTGAAAGGTCTTGAAATGTTACCAGATAGGATTCCGTGTGAAAATTCAATGTTAGACATTTCTAAGTATAAACAATCTGAGAATCCCTTAATATTTACTGTTGAAGGCTCCTCTATGTCACCTGAAGACATCTCTAATGGTGATAAATTACTATGCAGAAAAGTAGATGCCGACGCAGCAAAATTAATCGGGAAAGGAAAATTTGTGGTCATTGCTGTTGATAAGGAATACTATGAATCTAAAAACAAAGAGTTGAAGTTTGATTATAAGTTGCGTCATACCTTATTGAAAGTTCCGGTAGAAAGCTCTATCGAGAAATTGATAGACTCTTTGAAAAAAATAACCAATAGTATCTTTTTGGAAGAAAACCAAAAGAACTTAGAAATCAAGTATAATGAGGCTATTGGGTTTTATAAAGACAAGAAAGAACTTATGTTATCGGTTACTTATCGTAAAGGGAATTTGCGCTATTCTTTCCATCCGGTTGATTTAATACAGTACGTTGCTGAATATGTATTAAAACATAACGGAGAAGAATGGAGAGCTAAAAAACTTGAATAGAAAAATGTCTGGAATAGAATGTATTAATCTACTTGCATTCATACAATTTATAATTGCTTTTGACTTTGGATTATACTATCTTGATAACAAGCATGTACTGACTGAAATTTATCGTAAATATCAGAAAGATTTAAAGTTGTCGGTACGGGCGGTATTGTCTCGTGCTAATGATATTATAACAGAGAGTCTAAAAAGTGAGAATAGTGAATGTATATTAAATAGTGCCTATTTAGATAAGGCATATCGCCGTTTAAAATATCTGACTGATGAAAACCAACTTGATTTGGAAGGTTGTGGTTTCATCGGATTATATGCTGGATTATACGGTTTCTTATGCTTGTTTTGTATCGGGATGTTTGGGTCTCAACATGAAGCACTTGTAAAAACTTATATATTAGTAACTTCTCAGATAGTTTTAGTTATAGAGCTATTTATATCGGGTTATAACCTTTATCAAGAAGATTGTAGGAAATATAGTAGAAATCTATGGTCAAATATTAGATTTATATTTTTATTACGTTATTTGTAGTTGGAATTGTTAGCTTTGATTGGACTTATAAGTTTTTCTCTGAATTTGAGTTCCCGTTTGTTGTTATAAGTCTGATTGTATTGCTCTTTCCCCTCATTCTATTCATAGGGCATATAGTAATTTCTCGTATAATAGTAACATTTGTAATAATAAAATGTAGGTATTATTTATACAAAGTAGAGAAATACTTGCAAGTTCAAGATATACCACGAGATTAAGACTTGATGTAATTTTTCAAGTTGAGAGCCGAGCTATCCGTGTAATAGCTCGGCTTATTTTTTTTAAATGAGGGAAAGGTTATTTAGGTAGATGATATTTGTCCTTTATATGCTCGGCCACGTGTTCGACTTCCGGGAACAACGTTGATTTGTCTATGCCGAGGGCTTCAAGCTGCTTCCTAATCTTCCGCTTCTGCGCTTTATTGATGATGTACACTTTGTAACTGAAGTTGAGTGATGCTGGTTGGCTTTTATTGCCATTGATACCATAAAGGAAAAATGCCCCGGACTGCCGAATTATGCGAGGATTGTCAAACATAGGTTTCACGCAAAAAACTCTTTCAATATCCTTTGAGTCGATCACATTTTGGAAATGAGGTTTCTCGTACTTAATTTCATGCAGAAGATATTGGATTTCTTCTTCGGAGTTGAACTCATTCCTATCCAATTCTCTCAAATCTTCAATACTGAAATCTATTGGGCGTTTAGCGATATTAGAAACGACACTGACAGCATCACTGTCGAAATATTTAATATCCGATGTTTGAACTTCGAATCGGAACAGTTTACCGTCAACGGCATCATTCTCGCACGCAAAATACAGAGCTACCAAAGGATTTGTAGTAATATCCAAGAGGCGTGTCGGCAAGGAGTAATGCTGCATCTTGACCAACTTCTCAAAGGTAGATGTACACCCTTTGAAATCAGCCGGACTTTGAGCGATAATATCTCTGAAAATTCTATTTTCATTTTGGATTAAGAACTCTTCTCGATATATGGAAGGTACTAATCCAAAACTCTTATCTGACTGTCCTCGATAAAAGATATGGTAATCCATATCGTCCTCTAATTCATCTTCAAGTTTCTCGAATAGAGTCCGGATGCTACCAATACTTGATGAATCACTCTCCGGTGTATAATTATATGCCTCGTATGAAATCTCCCACGGATGTTTCCCAAGAGTCTTGACTATTTTTTCTGACAACTCATTATATGATGCAAAACTATCATAAGTGTAGCCCAGTTTTTTACTTCTTAGATACAATGAAGTGTTGGAGTCCAAAGGAACATATCTTTCCGGATTAGCGTAGAACAGAACAATACTGAGCTTTCCCTTTCCGACACTTTTAATGTTCAATGCCGTTTGAAAAAGTTCTTCATCTACTTTCTCTTCTTTTACCTGTCCGAACAATTCCCATAATACATTTATATCATTGTTGCCCCTGATTGTCTTCCATGGGAATAGATGCACTTTCATGGGATGTATGGTCGGGATACCTGATACATCTGTTGGTTCTGGACACCTAAAATTTAGCCTACGCCTTAAATCCTGTAAGATTTCGACCCTCCTTTCATCGGAGTGAAACTTGTTGAGATACGATAAGAATGTGAGCGGGTCTATTTCTTGTAGTGTGATCTCTTTACCTTTTTCTGTACCATCGCGAAAACCGGTAATACCTATATCTTTTAGCGTAGATATAAGTTCTGGTTGATTATTCTGTTTTCCAAGTAGCCAGTCGGATAGTTCTTTATAGAATGGTAGCCATGTAAATTTTTTATCCATTGTTTTAACTTTTATAAATCATATTATAACTACACCTTTATCTTTTAAGGATGATAATATTTTTTCAGAAGGCATATATTTTGTTGAAGAAAATGGAATACTCAAATACTTAAGTTGTTCCAATTCTAATAGGAAATCCCATTGATGGATATGATTACAGTATCCAATCTGTAGTTCTTTGAGTTCCTTTAATTCAACTATAGGATATAAATCATTCAATTTGCTTAGATTCATCAATGACAATTTTTGAAGGCTTTTAATACACGATATATCACAAATATTAGATAATCTGCCTCTATTTATATACAAAGATTTTAGTCCAATTATATTATTTATCTTTGAAAAAATATTTGTATTTACAGAATTAAAAGCTACACTTACTATTTCTTTTACAAATATTAATTCATCTAATATTTTATCATTATACTTGCATCGTATAGCCTTGAGAGAAGGGAAGTTCATTGGGCGAAAAAAAGTTCCTTTTCTGTAGAAATCAATTCTAAATTATTTAATATAAAATTATCAGGAACCTTGAAATTCCCTTGATTTATAACAAGAACCTTTAATTCTTTTAGTTTGTTGATTTTATAAATTTTAGCTAACAGCTGTGACGAAACTGATAAATATTCAATGTCTTGAATATGCCATATAATTTGTGGAATAACATCTGAATTATTGGGGGGAATAAAAAGACTTCGTATATCCAATGGCAAAGAACATTCATTAGATATGAGACTAATCTTCGTTCCCAAAGATTTTTACAATATCATTTTCTTTTATAGAATAATCAATACGAAAAACCTTTTGCAAATATTGCTTTAATATATCACGTTCATCATTAACCTTTTCCATAACTTGTCTTTTTTTGCTTTATTTCATCAGTAGAACCTGTTAATCTTGCATTCAATTTAGTAATTTCATTTACCCTTATAGTAAATTTATGCTCTGCTTCAGCGCGTGAACGATTCTGATTATGAGGACTAACATCCATTATTTGCTGTTCAAAATGCCTTAGTACATGGTTTTGTTCTTTCCTGGTTGTAGCTGTTCCCATATCAACCTCATAAAATGTTATTGTGTATTCTCCAGTTTCTATCATTTGTTTTGCTGTTTGATGATTATTCGATTCTAATCTTTCTCTAATATTTATAGCAGAACCTACGTAACCATCACCATTTGGTAGCTCGATATGGTAAACACCTGAATATGTTGGTGCATTTGGAATAAGCAAATATAACCCGAAATAATCACAACTTATATTGGTGTCACTGACATATCCGTATAAGTTGAGTATTCCGCCAGCCAACCCAATCGGATCTTGCGAGACATACATCCCCATCTTCGGCGAGTAATACCTGAACCTATTATATGCTAATCCTGTTTCCCGGTCATAATACTGCCCCTGGAACAGGAACGGTACCATCCCCTTGTTGCCCGTCTCCTCGATGACGTTCCCGTCCATGTCGAGCACCCGGCTCCACACCTCGTTGCCCTCGGTGTCGTATGCCTCCGTCGGCGTTCCGAGCTGGTCTGTCAGTATCGAGTAGGACCTGCCCTCCTTTATCATTGCCACCGGCACGAACGCCCCCTCGTTGAAGAGCCATACCGTCATGTCGCGGCGTTCCGTGTCCGTATTCCACCTGTCCTCCATGACGGAGTATTCCCTATGCTGCTTCCACTGGTGCAGCGGCACGTTGCCGTTCCACACCCACCGCGTCACCATCGTGCCGAAGCTCTTGGAGAGCCTGCGTCCGAGCGCGTCGTATGTGAACTCCACCTCCCTCTTGTCGGGCCGCACCACCTTTGCCAGAGAGCCGTCGGCGTTCCACCGGTATCTCCAGCGGTCCTTCTTGCCGTCAAGCCACCTTCCCGTGCCGAGGTAGCGTTCCGTCAGGTTCCCGTCCGCGTCGTACTCGCAGTGCCATTCGCCGTCCTGCTCCAGCCGTCCGCCACCAAGGTAACGGCGCAGCCTCATGTCCGGGTCGGGATACAGGTTTCCCGTCTGGTCACTCTTTCTCCACTGCACCCTGCCGTCGGGGTATTCCGCCCTTTCGAGCTGCCCCGTCGGGGTGTAGGAGTAGCGGGTCTCACCACGCCTGCTGTCCTCCACGGACAACAGCCTGTCGGCGACGCCCCAGCGGTAACGGCGCATATGCCGTGTGCGCGAGTCCTTGCGTGTGCGGGCATCCACCAGCCGCCCGATGTCGTCGTAGGCGAACGAGCGGACGATGCCTCCCGGAAGGATGCGCTCCACCTCGAAGCCCAGCGTGTCGTGGTGGTGTGCCGATTCCCACGAGCCCGCACCGTCGCTGCCGCCGGTGGCCGTGAAGCCCTCAAGCTCCCCGTAGCCGTTGCGGGTGTAGCGCAGCGAGGCCCCCGCCGTGCTGTCGAGCGTGAGTATCCTGCCGGTATGGTCGTAGGTGCGGAGTATGGTGTTACCGTCGGCCGTTTCCCGTGTCGGAAGCCCCAAGGAATTGTATGCGAACTCCACCGTGCTTTCCCCCCTCGATGCCCGCACCAGCCTGCCGGACAGCCCGTAGGCGTAGGTCTGGTCGGGGTCGCCGGCCGTGGGGTATGAAACGCGCGTCACGCGCGAGCAGGCGTCATAGCCGTATTCCCTTTCCGTTCCCGACGGCAGTGTCTCCCTGACGACGCGTCCGCCCCTGTCACGCAGGTAACGACGGACGGCCCCGTCGAAGCCTTTCTCGGCGGTGACGTTTCCCACAGCGTCGAGGGCGAACTCGTAGCTCTGGAGCCTCTCGTTTATCACACGGCGCAGGCGTTCCTCCCGGTCATAGCGGAAGTTAACCACACCCCGGTGGTCGCGGCGTCTTGTCAGCTTCCACATGCCGGAGTAACCGTACTCCACGTGCTGGACGTTGTCACGGTATTCGGTGAGGTTGTCTATCCCGTCGTAGGACAGGCGTATGTCGTTGCCGTCGAAGTCGAGCACGCGCACCACGCGGCCCACGGGGTCGTATTCCC
>ENA-OQIF01000715-OQIF01000715.1-human-gut-metagenome-genome-assembly--contig:-NODE-715-length-10307-cov-9.287230_pt1 | contig 10307 bp, 12 predicted proteins | sample MGYA00242574_ERZ504738 | MGnify/ENA primary metagenome ERZ504738 (study PRJEB26092, sample SAMD00036437) | human gut metagenome | host: Homo sapiens | study: EMG produced TPA metagenomics assembly of...
TTCTTTCTGCATCGCAGAAAGCTGTTCTGCATAGGAAAGCAATCCCTTTACCATTCCTGGATACATCTGTTCTGAATATCCTATTTGATAAAAATTCTTTCGAGCAAGCACTGGGCAGGTTGTCTGAACAATATCAAATACCGCTTTCACTCCGTCATGCTTTTGCTGAGTGACACTTTCTATCTCTCCTGCCTGATATCTAATTTTTTCTTCCTGAGATGCCTGTTCAAGCGGTACGAGATTCCCATCTATTTTGAGCAGTGTTGCTTGATATGGTACGTACACCTTAATCCCTTTTGCTCCCCTTTTTACTTGATACCCTGCATCATTCCAAGCAGAAAAACTTTGACAGTAAACTGCTTGCGGATTTTCTCGATAGATAAGTAAATTGTTCTTCAGGCTGTATCGATAGAACCGACTCCCAAATTCCAAAAAATCAGCGATTCGTTCCGGTTCTTTTTCCAATGCATCCAGCATCTCTACAATGTTTCGATCCATTTGTTTTTGCTGCATCTTCTCATCCCCTGTCTGTTCTAATTTGCATATATTTTTAAAATCTCTTTCTGCTCTGTTTCTTCTAATTGATTCAATGGTTTTAATAAATCACTTTCTGCAAGTGTTCCAATCGGAAGCTCATTTTCTTCGCAATTCACAAAATAAAAACTTCCATTTTCATCTTTTACAATGGCTTTTCCCTGATAATATCCGATAGAAAGATATAACTTATGAAGTACCTCAAAATTTTTCGGTTCTTTTTTATATTCCATTTTCATCTCTCCTTTTCTTATGCTGCATCTGGTCCATCTTGGCCGGATGCAGTTCTTACCCTCTAATTAACTTTTGTCCCTCTGTTAAAACACCACCAAGAACTTGAATCAGCTCTTGTCGAATCTCCGGATAAATCAAAGCAATCAATCCAATTGCTGCAAGAACAAATAACATGATCAATGCTGTAATTCTGATACATCTTCCCATTGTTCTTACAAGGAACTTTCCCATATTATTTCGTTCTACAATTCGGACATTTTCGTTTTGTATTCCATATTTTTCCTGTAATTTTTTCTGCTTCTGATTTTCTTCTTGTTCTATCCGGATTTTTTTACTAATGATTCCTTATACTTTGCCATCTTTTTCCCCCACCTAGACTTTTTTCCAGCGAGAAAATAAACTTCTTTTTCTTTCTGCGGCTTTTCTTTTTCTTTCACCGGAAACAATTTTTCAAAAGCCGGGTTATGAACATATTCAAATTGATCCGGGGAATACACTGTAAAAAATGTCCGTTCTGCTTTATTTTCCATAAACTCCAGTACGTCCTTTTTCTCACGTTCGGAAACAAAATTAAAAACGTACATTATGTCTGAATAATATTCATTTCTTAATATCGTTTCTGTTTCATCCATCTCTGATGCTGTCGTTCCACTCACAAAAATCCGGACATCTTTTTCTAAAAATGAGGTTTTATTAAAATCTGCGTTCATGTACGTACCGAAATCATAAATGTAATAGTCATATTCCTGTTTTAACACTTCCGGAAGATTTTCCGGCTTATAAAACATGTCCACATTTTCAAATCTAACCTTTCCAATATTTGCATCATGTTCTTCCGCATAGAAGCGTGCTTCATGTTTCTGTACAAATCCAGTATCATTTACTTCCAGATAGCAAGCCCGGTATCCTTTGAGCTGCAAATATTTTACAAGCTGGATTGCAAACGTAGTTGTTCCTATTCGTCTGCATACCCCGGCAATCCCAATTTTAATTCCCGGTTTCAATTCCTCTTGTGCTTCTGCTTCTTCCTGATACGGATTTGTTTCCGGCTCTTTATAATACCCATACAGACACCGTTCTAATTCCTCTCTCGCCTCCGTTTGACTTACAGCGAATATATAATATAAAATCCCTTGATTTTGAAGCTCCTGGATAATTTTACTTTGTCTGTCATATCCTGGAGCATAAATGATTACTTGACAATTTTTTGCCCCCTCTATCCGTTTGATTTCTGCCGCTACTTCTTCTGCAGAATCAACATACTGCTCAATATCAAAAATCAGATACTCGCATTGTCGACTTAAAATATCATTTAGATGATTCTTGATCGTAAGGCTTCCTTGCAAATATTCCAGTTCCATCTCTTTGATTGCTGCTGTTTCCTGTGCAAAAAATCCTCGCTCCTGCGAACCTGCAAAAAGTATCATTTTTTATCGCACCTCTCTTTCCACAAAAAGAAAATTAATTATTTTAACTCAGTAATTTGTTGCTGAATATTTTTTGTCCTCTGCACAATGGTTTCTATTTCTTTTTCTATTTCTGCAACCTGATTTTGATTGACTGCGATCTGATTTTGCGCTTTCAAAATCGTATCTTCCGCCTTTTGCGTTTCTTCCTCTGATGGATAGGTTGCTTCCTTTAAAGATGTAATCCGCTTTTCCAGTTTCTCATTTTCTACCTCATAGGCTTTTATTTTCTTCTCTTTTTCCGCTATTTGCGCATCATCATATGTAATCTGTGCCTGAAGGCGTTCTTTTTTACAGTCATTTTCAGTAACCTTAACCGGAACTTTTCCGCGCTCTATCTCATTTACATTTGTATAAAATCTTGTAGCTTTATTTTCTTTTCCAACTCGAAAAGAAATCTCTTTCCAAGCCTTTGGTACCTCTTCGATGTGCAAAAGTACAAATTCTGAATCTTGATACATCACTTTCATTTTTAATGTTCCACCGTTTCGTTCAACCGCCTCAAAATCTAGTTTTTGATCTAATACTTCCTTATTTTCCAACTCGATAATGACCTGCATTCGGTTTGCCTTTTCATCATATCTCCACTGCGTCAAATAAATATCGTATGTTTCATATACCAGTTTCTGATAATACGGCGTTGCGCTTTTAAGCGTTGCGATATCCGGAAGCCATAATTTTGAAGTAAAGAAAACAAAGTATCCCACAACAATCACTGCAAGAAATCCTACTAATGGAGCACTTTTCTTTCCGATCCGTTCTTCCCTTACTTCTCTTACCTTTCTTGTTTTCAAGTTATCCCTCCTTCAGCACACGCTCCATGGCGCCGACCGGAATAAAATTTTCAAACACAACGATTGCTTTGATCTGCATTTGATTTGCATATTCTAAACATCGTGTTATAAATTCATCCTCAGATTTTTCTGTCGGCTGAATGATTACGATCATGTCTGTATCTTTTCCAATTTCATCCTGTATACAAATATATTCTTTATAGATATCCTTCGCCTTTTCTTGAAAGAACTCTTCTCTTCCTTCTTCACAGCATATGTAAAGATTTTTAATTTCCGCCATTGTCATTCCCTCCCTGTTCCGTATTGTATTTCAAATCCAAACCGCATCTGATCACTTTCCTGGTATGTATCACAGACTGCTTTTATCGTAAGTGTGTCAGATGTATCTGTTCGATAATCAATATCAAAATATAAGTTTCTTTCATATTCATTTATAATCTGTATCGTGTCCGGATGCAGATTCACTGTTGTAACTGTTTCAAACCCTTTTACATAGAGATACTGTTTTACTTCTTCTTGGAAACGCTTCCAGTCTTCTCCTTGTAACCATACGAATTTTTCCGGATACTCTTCATATCCTTTAAAATTGCACTTCCACTTTTCTTTCTTCTTTTCTTCTGAAGGAAGATTGTCTTCTGGTTTATCCTGCATATTGGAAATCCGATTTTCGTTCCATTCATGGATTTCTGCTTCAGGAATAGGTTCTTCTGAAACATGAAACTCACCTTCTTGTGATTTTTTTGAAGAATTTCGGTTGTCGCAAAAGTTTAATAAAAGCGCAGCCCCTACGAGTAATAAAAGTAATATGATTTTTGTCTTATTCTCTTTCATTCTCCATCTCCTTTTAAATATTTGTCTGGATTTACTGGAACTCCATTTTCTTCCACCTGAAAATGCAAATGATTTCCGGTAGACTGTCCAGTAGACCCGACCTCGCCGATCTGTTGTCCTTTTTTTACCATATCCCCTGTTTTCACAAGCAACCGGGAATGATGCATGTATTTTGTTGTCAAGCCGTTTCCATGATCGATCACCACCCAGTTTCCGGCACTGTTTGACCAGCCTGCAATCGTAACTGTTCCATCTGTGGCAGCAAGAGTAGGGGTTCCTGCAGGAGCCGCATAGTCATTTCCCTTGTGCCCTCCGGTTTCAAATTCCCGGATTTCCCCAAAATAGCTGGATTGATATGTCATTCCCGGACAAGGATGGGTAAACATTCCAGTTCCAATTTCTCCCAAACCGTTTTCTAAGTCTGCCGAAGTCATATAATTGAACCGATAAAGATTTCTGCTTTTCATCACTGCGATTACCTTACTGACATATGCCGGGTCAGTTGCATATCCTGACTTCCACAATGCTGTAATAAAACTGTCTGCATCATAATGTCCGGTCACAGGGTCTCTTTTACAGGCGGTCACATTATCTACATAAGGCTGCCTTGTAAACTTATTTCCCCAAGCAAGCATACAGTCTACATAGTTTGCAAATGTAGAAAATTCCGCTGTGACTGTGCCCCATGCCTCTTCTGTCCGCATCACGACTGTTCCGTTTCTTATAGCAATGTGCCTTTTGACCAAGACAGTTATAATATGGCGGATTAGCAAGTTCCGAACCATCTGCCCCAGCCTCTAATATCATCTGACCTAACACCACAGATGCCGGATATCCAGTCTCATTCATCATATCGATGGCAGCTTGTACCATCTCTACAGTAATCCATGCCGGAAGTCCTTCTAAATCCGATTGTGTAATCTGTTTGTTTGCTTCCTCACCTGCAATTGCCCTCACAACTTCTTCAATTAAAACGGAAACAAATATGATTCCCAAAGTACCAATCGCAAAGGATATGCCCGAAATCAACAAGTATTTTTTTACTTTTTTCTTAAGCATTGTTTTTATACACCGCCTTTGAACAGACGTTTATCTGCTTCTGATAAGTACACCTTAAATTCAATGTTCTGATCTCCCGAAATGCAAAGAATGACTTCTCCACGCTGTAGCCTTGGAATCTTTTCTTTTTGCGAGTATGTAAGCACATTATTAAACACCCGGTCAATAATCGGAAGCACATTACTGTCCTGATGGAAGATGAACTTATACTGTGCCAGTTCAAAAATAGTTTTTAATTGCTTTTCTCCTTCTTTGGTACTTCCATCCGGAACATAATCCCGGATAGATTGTGTAGCAAGCCACAACCCAGTAAAATATTTCGGACCTTCTCTTAGATAAATTCCCAAAAGCTCTAATGCAAACAGTTTTTGAGCATTTACCCATCGATGGCTCTCATCTACAAGCAGCAACGTATGTGTGACATCTTCCAACGCAATTTTTTCGCTCTCCCATAATGTTTTCATAATACTTCCATTTGTAATAGATTCATCCCATGAGATGCACAGGATATTGAATAGCTGCAGATCAAATATGGACGAATCCATATCTTTTAATGCCGTCACATTATACGATACTACTTTGACATCCATCAGATTATTAATGGATGTATAGCCATCAAATAGATAGCCATAAGTATCTACCAAAATCCGAAGCTGGTCTTTTACCCTGTCTAAGTTGATTAATTTTCGGTCAATCAAAACTTTTTCTTGTTCTGTGTATGTTTTTGACAATATCTCAGAAATCATCTCATTTACTAACTCTAATAAATCCCGGTATCTCGGATAACTTTTTGCCGGAAGCCCTGTGATCTGCTTCTGCCGTTTTGCATCCCTTGCATAAGGAATCAGGTCGTATCTGCCATATAGCGCTTCCACGGCTTCAATATACACATTTACTTCATCCGATTCCGCCTCCGGTTTTAAAAATCGATAAGACTTTCTCAATTTTGATAAGTGTCTCGTATAACTGATATTCTCGTTGTCTCCTGCCTTAAAAATCTCAAGTAGATTAATGATCCCATCACTTCCATCCATGTTTAAAACTCTTCCGCCAAGTTCCGTTGCCAATGCAGAATATTCTCCGGTAACATCAATTACCCTGACGAAATCCCCCCTTAAGGATCTGTCTTTCATCTGATTTTTTAAAAGTGTAGATTTCCCAAATCGCATATTTCCCATTGCTACTGCAGATGCATTTACACGGATTGCATTTGTCGTAAACGCATCAAATGTTACGTTTCCTCCACACGCAGTTTCTCCGAGAAATGATCCAAATGGGTCTTCCAAGCTGCTAAAATGGAACGGATTTCCCGCCGCAATAAGCTGTGACTTCATCGCAAATCCTGGAAGTGTATGAGTTTCTTTCATCTGCTCCTCTGCACTTTGATAAACACTCTTCCATTCTTTTCTCGTTTCATTTAAAAATACAGTAGCCCGATAATTATCCCCCTCTAATGACTTGATTACCTTTGCTACAGAGTTCTCCAGCTTTTGCTTTGTCGATTCCGCTGCAAAAATACGAATAGCAACAGCTTTAATTACTTCTCCCATCGAATTGATTTCATCATAAAGTGCTTTCATTTCACTTTCCCTTGCAGCTGCATCGTAAAAATCTTTATATTCTTTTGCAAACTTTTTTCTTGATCCCTGCTCTTCAATAGAACGATTCAGATTCTTTTTTACTTCATTCTGATCCTCATTGTGAATACTGATCGTTACAATCGTATTTTCCTGATTGCACGGATTCGTCAGCCAATAATCATCCAGTACTTCCGGATAATCATAAATGTGTACACAAGCTTCATAGCCTGTTCCTGTTCTTGAGTAAGATTCATAGTGCAACAGGTCGCCTGCCGGGGATATTTCCTGTAACAATTGTTCATCCTCAACAATCTCTATTTTCTCTTTCTCTCTTTTTCGCCATTCCTTCCACATGATTTTCTCTCCTACTAGGGGACAATTTTGTCCCCTTCTCAAAATATCCGTGAGTTTTTATTGCCCAATTTATATAAAATCTGTCTTTTTTCTTTTCGGGGATTTCTTTCAGTATTTCCATTCCGGTTCTTCTTTCCTCTTCCGGAACAATTCCCAAAATACTGTCAATCAGTCTTATAGATTCTTTTCTTTCATTGTCATCTGCAAAGAAAACCTGAATAAAAAATTGCTTTGTAACTGCATGTTTTTCCCGATACTCTAATTCCGCAAGTTTTCTCTTTATCATTTCATGGTACAGGGGATTGGTGTTATTCCGCATTCGTTTTTTCCAATACTCCTGTTGTGTATGCGTATTACAGGGAAACATCATGGATATGATTTCAATATCCAACCCATAGATCTTAAGGAATTTCGCCCATTTAAAACAATCCATTTCAATCTCATCCACATCTGAATTTACCAAATCCCTTGGAATGATCTGATAAAGATTGCTGTAGCTTCCATTCTCCCGCTGAAAACATTTCTTTTGTTTATCATATCTTCGAATTGGAATATCTTCCCTGATATCCAAAACTTCTTGTTTCTCTTTCTTCTTCATGTTTTATCTCCTTTTTCCGAAAACCAATTACTTTTTGGGTTTTAATAGGTATAATGCAATCGCCTGATATATCCGGCGTTTCGGATTCCCAACTGCCGGAATCATCAAACATATGCCAATCATTCCGGAAAAAATCAAATATGGTATCTGCAGATACTCATGTACATTTTCTTTCAGGTTCAAACAGAGAAATATCCAAACGGATAAAAACACAAAATCCTGAAGATATAATTTCCAAATCACTTGTGTTTCCGATTTAATCTCTTTTGTAACCAAATACCTCATTTATCGTTTCTTTCTCCTTTCTGTTTCCGGAAAATCAGACTTTCCTCTTTCTTTTCTTTTGGGGTAGTTTTCTGCATATTTCCTCTGTTCCTGCATTGGTGTTCTCTCTCTCATTGCAGACGTACTTGCTCTATTTACATCTGCATGATTTGAAACCTTCCTACTGTCCGTTTTATTTTCCCATTTCTCAAACATATTTTTCGGCTCTTCATAAGTGAATGGCTGCTTCCTGTTCGTCTGTTGTGATTCAAATCCATTTGTCTGCTTCTGATCCGCCGCATGCATATCATTCACATTATTCTTCTCCGGCTTTTCTTCCTGATCAGAAAAAGGTTCTTTCGATGTCACTTCTCCTGCAGATGTTAAATTCTCTGTTGTCCCTTGCTCTTCCATTCTGGAAACTTGCTCTGTCCCATGCTCTTCTTGCTCCATGTTCTGATGTGACATTTCATCAAAAGAATTTCCTTGCCGGTTCTCCATTCCATCTGCTCCCTTTACATTTTCTTCCATCTGCTGAGTACTGTTTGAATTTTGGTTATGAGCACCATTCTGTTCCATTGACTGCTCCATGTTCTGATGCAATATTTCATCAGTGCTATCGTCCTGCATTCGGAAGTCTTCATTCATATTGTTCATTTGTTCTGATTGCATCTCATTTTCAATGCTTTGTGACATCTCATCAAAAGAATCTCCTTGCCGGTTCTCCATTCCATCTGCTCCCTTTACATTTTCTTCCATCTGCTGAGTACTGTTTGAATTTTGGTTATGATCACCGTTCTGTTCCATTGACTGTTCCATGTTTTTAAAGCTGTCTCCTGCACTTCCGCCAGTTCCACCGCCTTGGCTTGTTGCCTGCATATTTTTCATCGCATCTCTTTGCTCTTTCATCATGTGGAACTGTCTCGCCTGCTGGACAGTTTGTCCTGCACCCCGCATCATATGATATGCAGCAATCAATTTGCCTGTCATGCTGCTTAAGCCAGCATCTACACCTGTTAATTTTTCTATGATATTCGCTCCATCAATGACACACCAAGCAATAAATAAAATGATGATTCCCCTTGCCAATCCGTTAATTTCTGTCTTGGAATTGACGTATTCCACAAAAAGAAAATAGGATTTCAAACTAATTGCCGTAAAACAGAGCGCAAAATAACTATCTCGAATACTCTCCAATATTTTTACCACTTTTCTTGAAGAAGAAAGGTTCGCAGCATATAAACCAACTAGAATACGACTTACAAAAATTTCATAAATCACTCTTGTATTCTTATATGCAAGACAGATATAGATCAAAATTGCTGCAGCTGCAGTTAAATAATATGTACCATAGTGAAACGTGTACCGGTAATAATAGGTATTTCCGAAGTCTGTCCATGCAACTCCGTCTTTGGCATCTATCAAACCATATTCCCCATTTCCTATAGGCATCAACCGTTTCTTTAAAATGCTTTCTGCATTTTTAGACAATCCATCTGTTCCCGGATCGAGTATTTCACCAATATTGATGTAATCTACGTCCGTTTCACTGAAAGACGTACTCTGTGGGATTTTCCTTTACTATTCAAATTTTCCAGTCCAATCTTGGAATCAATATAGTAAAGATCATACAAATTGGTACGGATTAATTCTGTTCCGTTAACCGTACTTCCCCCGGATAATGCTGCATCTTTAAAAGCAATGGAAAATCGGTTCAGTTCTGTAAAAATGGTTGTCGACGCCGACATTACTACCATCAAAATCGAAACACTGTGGATTACATTATGCTTTTTGTTCTTCCCAAACATATACATGAATCCAAGAATGACAAGAGAAGCCATCATAATTGCCTGTATCAGTGGTTTGTAATCACTCAGGTAATTTTCTAAAACAGACCATCTTGTAATATCAATCAGACCAAACGTCCAATCGTACAGCGTAATGCAACAATCAAGTAACAGTGACAATCCCTTTACCAACAGCCATCCTACTGTCCTTACTGCGGTAAGGATGATATCATTCGTACTGAAAAAATCAGAATTTAATTTTAAAAATTCTATAATCTGTGCTTCTGACATAACGCCTCCTATCCTGCTTTTTGGAGCGTTTCCAAAAAGAGTGTTTTCTGTATCTCCGGAAGTTCTATCCGGTTTAAACAATCTGTAAATTCTGCAATTGTCATCTCTCTTCCAATTCCATATTTTTCCTCCATATCTTTTCCAAATACGTTATAAAGCAATGGTTCTAATTCTTCATAAGCCGGAAAGTCAGACAGCCTTTGCACTTTGTTTCTGTCTGCCTCCTGAAACATCTGAAAACTTTTTGCAATATCCCATACCCTTTCATCTAGTCGGATCCCCACCCGGCTTTCTTTGCAGATATCCATAAAATTCACATCATTTGGATGCGGATATGTTTCTTTTGGAAAATATTCATATGCATACCAAAAATACCTTCCATTTTCTACAGAGTTAAAAATAGGTCTTGGTTTAATCTTGTTTCCTTTTAAATCTCTTCTCTTTGAACGCCGGAAGATAACAATCTCACCTTCCTGAAGTTCCATGAGTTCGTTGTGATTTAACAATGGTCGTTC
>ENA-OQIF01000717-OQIF01000717.1-human-gut-metagenome-genome-assembly--contig:-NODE-717-length-10289-cov-1.431313_pt1 | contig 10289 bp, 15 predicted proteins | sample MGYA00242574_ERZ504738 | MGnify/ENA primary metagenome ERZ504738 (study PRJEB26092, sample SAMD00036437) | human gut metagenome | host: Homo sapiens | study: EMG produced TPA metagenomics assembly of...
TCCTTCTTATGATCTTCCGTCGAAGTAGCAGTTGAAGATTTAGTATTCTCTTTTTTATGAGATGAGCTACTTTTTGATGAAAGGCTGTGAGAGATGTGATGCGTTTTTGCTGTTGGCTTTACAGGTTCTTTTAAATGTTTTGATAAAAAACCGAAGAGAAAGAAGAAAGCTAGCAAAGAGAAGGTGATGATATTATATTTTTTCTTTTCAAATTTGGCTCCGTTCCTAGTCATAGATGAAGAGTAAAAATAACAGTAAAAAACCAGGTTTCCCTGGTTCTCATTATTAGCGACTTACACGACGACGAGCTGCTTTTTTACGGTTTTCTTCGATGAAAGCCAATTTCTTTTTTTCTGGTTCGATGATTGTTTTCTTAACTGCGAAAACAGCTCCTGCTACAGTAGCAGCAGTTCCGAGAAGGCCAGTAGCGACACCTTTAGCAAATGAATGTTTTTTAGCCATGAGACTATCCTCCTTATATGTTATAATATGCTTACATTATCTAAAAAAATATCTAGAATAGCAAGTGAAATGATTATGAAAACCAAACTTATTGTAGTAGCTGGACCTACTGCTGTGGGAAAAACGGCGCTTGGAATTGAATTGGCTGAGCGTTTTAATGGAGAGATAATCTCGGGAGATAGCCAGCAGGTTTATCGACAACTGAATATAGGAACTGCAAAGGCCACTCCTGAAGAACAAGCAGCAGCTGTACATCATTTAATCGATGTCCGTGATGTAGATGAGTCCTATTCAGCCTATGATTTTGTGACAGAGGCGCAGGCTGCCATCACTGATATTGTTAGTCGTGGCAAGGTGCCTATTATAGTAGGTGGGACAGGTCTCTATCTACAAAGCCTTCTAGAAGGGTATCACCTAGGGGGACAGGTAGACCAGAAACAGGTTTTAGCCTATCGCTCAGAATTAGAGCAATTATCTGATCAGGAACTTTTTGACAAAATCGATGACTTGGGTATTGAGATTAAGGAGATTAACCGTCGTCGTGCCATTAGAGCACTTGAACTCCATCGTTTTTCGGAGAATCTTGAAAATACTGAGACGACTTATGATCCCTTTATTATCGGATTAGATGATGAACGTTCCTTAATCTATGACCGAATTAATACACGAGTAGATAAGATGGTTGAACATGGTCTCTTGGAAGAAGCCAAGTGGCTGTACGATAATTATCCTGATGCCCAGTCAGCTCGTGGTATAGGCTACAAGGAGTTGTTTCCTTATTTTGCTGGGAACCAAACCTTGGACGAAGCCTTGGAAAAACTCAAGCAAAATACGCGTCGATTTGCTAAACGGCAATTAACCTGGTTCAGAAATCGAATGACTGTTAAGTTCTATCAGATTTCTAGTCCAGAATATCCTGAAAATGTCGTTCAAGATCTTGAATTATTTTTAAATGATAGGGAAGGAGAAAAGGTAGGTCAATCTTAGTTTTAAAAACCTATCTTTGCTATAATGGTAGTTATGACTAACGAAGAAAAAAAAATAGCCTTATGAATTAATGCTTGCTCAGGCTAATGTGCTATTTGCTAATGAAGACAACGCATTGGCTAATTTTGCCAATGCCTCAGCTCTTTTAAATACAACTTTGCCAAACTCTGTGTTTACAGGTTTCTATCTGATGGATAATATCAAAAATGAGCTAATCCTTGGTCCTTTTCAAGGTAATGTCTCTTGTGTTCGAATTGCCTTAGGTAAGGGTGTTTGTGGCCAATCTGCTGCAGAAAATAGAACCTTGATTGTCCAAGATGTCACTAAACATGCCAACTATATTGCCTGTGATTCTGCTGCTCGAAGTGAAATTGTTGTCCCTATGGAAAAGGGTGGTAAATTAGTTGGTGTTCTTGATTTGGATTCTCACCAAGTAGAAGACTATAACCAGGTGGATCAAGATTATCTGGAAGCATTTGTCAAAATATTACTTGAGAAAACTGATTTTACATTTGGAATGTTTGAGGTAAACTAATGTACCAAGCCCTATACCGAAAATACCGTAGTCAAACCTTTGGCGAAATGGTTGGTCAAAAAGTGATTTCAACCACGCTAAGACAGGCGGTAGAGTCAGGCAAAATCAGCCATGCCTATCTCTTTTCTGGCCCACGTGGTACTGGTAAGACGAGTGCAGCAAAAATTTTTGCCAAAGCAATGAATTGTCCTAATCAGGTCGATGGTGAGCCATGTAACCACTGTGATATCTGTCGTGATATTACTAATGGCAGTCTTGAAGATGTTATTGAGATCGATGCGGCTTCCAATAACGGTGTTGATGAGATTCGTGAAATCCGTGATAAATCAACCTATGCACCAAGTCGTGCCACATACAAGGTCTATATTATTGACGAGGTGCACATGCTGTCGACAGGTGCCTTCAATGCTCTCTTGAAGACTTTGGAAGAACCAACTGAAAATGTTGTTTTTATCCTCGCGACTACAGAGTTACATAAAATCCCAGCAACCATCTTATCTCGTGTTCAACGTTTTGAATTTAAATCGATTAAGCAGGGGGCTATTAAAGAGCATTTAGCTTCAATTCTCGAAAAAGAAGGATTGACTTTTGATGATGAAGCCTTAACCATTATTTCACGTCGTGCAGAAGGTGGTATGCGTGATGCCTTGTCAATCTTAGACCAAGCACTGAGTCTTTCTGCTGACAACAATGTCAGTCAATCCGTTGCCGAAGAAATCACAGGCTCTATTGGTCTTACTGCCTTGGATAGTTTTGTAGCTAGTGTTCGCAATCAGGATACCACAAAAGCCTTATCAAATCTTGAAACGCTCTTTGATAATGGGAAGTCTATGAGTCGGTTTGCGACTGACCTTTTGGAGTATTTCCGTGATCTTTTGATAGTAAAAGCGGGTGGTGAAAATAGTCACCATAGTCCTCTTTTTGAAGAAAACTTATCTTTGGAACAAGACCGACTTTTCCAATTGATTGACTTGGTTACAAGTGCCTTGCCAGAAATTAAAACTGGAACACATCCTAAAATCTATGCGGAAATGCTGACTATAAAATTGTCAGAGACTCATACTCAGGCTTCACAAGAAATTCCGGGGAATTTGCAAGAAGAGTTAGATAGTCTTCGTCGCGAGGTAGAAGGTCTACGTAAAGCTCTTAAAGAGGGCAAAGCCCAAGGAGAAGTAGCACCAACTCGAAAAGCCAAACCTGCTTATCAGTACAAGGTGGATCGTGAAAAGATTCTCACGATTATGCGTGAAACCATGGAAAAATCCTCAGAAATCACGCCAGTGTCTGGATGCTCTAAAAGCAACATGGCCTGAGATTTTGGATTCTATCAGCCCTCAAAATAGGCGCTTTTGAACGGATCAGAACCTGTGTTAGCCAATCAAGAAAATGCTAATCCTAGCTTTTAACGCTGCTTTTAATGCTGAACTGGTCATGAAACGAAGTGATCTCAATGATATGTTTGGCAACATCATGAGTTCAGCTGCTGGTTTTTCACCTAATATTATGGCTGTTCCGAAAGCAGAGTTTGAAAAACTCCGAACAGAATTTGCACGAAGCCTCAAATCTAAAGAAGAGCTGGAAAAAGAGGATCGTGAAGAGTACATCCCTCAAGAACTCGAGTTTCTCTCTGATGTAGTAGAAATAGAGGACTAAAAAGGTCCAGTGGACCTTTTTAGGTCCGAGCCAAGAAATGCAAAATCGAGGAGGTCCAGTGGACCTTTTTAGGTCCGAGCCAAGAAATGTATAAGCTAGGGAGAGTTAGTTCTTCTGCCTTAGGTATCTTGTGAGTGTGTTTATCTATCTTAAAGGATAATCTTTCTATCATCTAAAAGATCCTAGACTGCTTGTCCTAGGCTCTAACTATTGCTATAATAATCTTATGATTCAACAAATTTTGTTTATTACAGTGGAAACTATTTTTGAAACGGTTTGTTTTAATTACAGTTTACAGCAAGGCTATTACTTTTTTACAGCTTTTTTTGGTTACTTACTCTTACGTCGTCTTTGGACCACTTATATTATTTCTCGAATTGCGAGTGCAGCCGATAAGTCTACCAAGAAGTAAGGCTGACTTCACCAGCGCTCAGCCATTTTTCCTGACCGTCATCAGTGAGAACGAGGAGTTGCCCCTTGTCTCCAATTTCTTTAGCAATACCACTGTAAGCCTTTCCAGATTGTTCAAAGGTCACTTGTTTGTCTAAAACGAGGGACTTTTCTTTATAAACTTTGACCAAATCGCTAGTAGGAATGGTTAAAAGAGTTTCCAAATTTCTGAAATGAGCTGATTCCGAGTGATTGTGGGACGCTCATTTTGGAAAAGGCTGGTTGCTTTAGTAGCTATTTCTTCAGGAAAATCGCTAATTGAAAAATTAAGTCCTACACCGATAATGACATCTGTGATACATCCAGATTCGATAGAACTGATGACTTCGGTAAGAATACCAGCTATTTTTTTGTTGTTCAGATAGATATCGTTGACCCATTTGATGTCTGTATCTATGCCTGTAAGGCGCTGAATAGCCTTGACAATGGAAGCAGCTACCATCATGGTATAAGGCGGTAACTCACTAAAGTGACAGTTTGGCTTAAGGTGAATACTCATATAGATACCACCGTGAGGACTTGTATGAAAGTGACGTTCAAAGCGTCCCTTAGCTGATCCTTGATTAGACGCAAGATAAAGGCTAGGGGCAGGATCTTGTCTTTCCATACCATGTTTAGCATCAAGTTGTGTAGAGGTGGAGTCGGGATTAAAGTAGACAGGAAAGTTGAGTTGCTTAGAAATCTCTTGAGAAAGAAGAATATCTCCCTTTTCTAAATGGTATCCTTTTTTCGGACACTTGTAATAACAACACCTTGATCCTGAAGTGACTGAATGGCTTTCCAAATGGCTGTTCGTGAGATACCAAGCTCTTTGGCGAGGCTTTCTCCAGTAACAAAATCAGGACTCTTTGCTAATATTTCATAAACACGTTCATAGGTTTTCATATTCTAAGTATAATACAAAAACCAGTAAATTGCTCGCCATAAAATATTGATAAGATTTGATAATTAATAACTATGTGACTAGACAAGAAAAAAGTAGATATAATGAAACTTAGTTATTAAGTCCCGATAAGGCAGCAGTCATCCTAGAATGGTTGCTGGTTCTTTGTAACTTTTTAACGGCGCCGAGCTCTTTGTGGAGTATAGCGTTTTATCTATTAGGAGGCGGTTAAATCTCCGTGCTATCTAATACTATTTTTCATATTAAAAGGGGGACATTCTATATGTCAGAACGTAAACTTTTCACGTCTGAATCAGTATCTGAGGGGCATCCAGATAAAATTGCAGACCAAATTTCAGATGCTATTTTAGATGCTGTGTTGGAACAAGATCCTGATGCACACGTTGCAGCAGAAACGGCTGTATACACTGGGTCAGTCCATGTTTTTGGGGAAATTTCAACAACAGCTTATGTTGATATTAACCGCATTGTTCGCGATACTATCGCAGAAATCGGTTACACAAATTCTGAGTATGGCTTCGCTGCTGAATCAGTTGGGGTTCATCCATCATTGGTTGAACAATCACCTGATATTGCACAAGGGGTTAACGAAGCATTAGAGGTTCGTGGAAATGCTGATCAAGATCCACTTGACTTGATTGGTGCTGGTGACCAAGGTTTGATGTTTGGTTTTGCTGTTGATGAAACACCAGAATTGATGCCATTACCAATTTCACTTTCTCATAAATTGATTAAAAAATTGGCAGATTTGCGTAAATCAGGAAAAATTTCATACCTTCGTCCAGATGACAAAATCACAAGTCACAGTTGAATATGATAGAAAACGACAAACCAGTTCGTGTCGATACTGTCGTTATCTCAACTCAACATGACCCAGAAGCAACCAACGAACAAATTCACAATGACGTGATTGAAAAAGTCATCAAAGCAGTTATTCCAGCTAAATACCTTGATGATAAGACTAAATTCTTCATCAATCCAACTGGTCGTTTCGTAATCGGTGGTCCTCAAGGGGATTCTGGTTTGACTGGTCGTAAGATTATTGTTGATACTTATGGTGGTTACTCAAGACATGGTGGTGGTGCCTTCTCTGGTAAGGATGCAACTAAGGTCGACCGATCAGCTTCGTATGCCGCTCGTTATATTGCCAAAAACATTGTAGCTGCTGGTCTTGCTAGGAAAGCAGAAGTACAATTGGCTTATGCTATTGGTGTTGCTAACCCAGTATCTGTCCGTGTTGATACCTTCGGAACGGCAACAGTTGCTGAGAGAAAACTTGAATCTGCTGTCCGTGATCTCTTTGACTTGCGTCCAGCAGGTATCATTCAAATGCTTGATCTTAAACGTCCTATCTACCGTCAAACAGCGGCTTACGGTCACATGGGACGTACAGATGTTGATCTTCCATGGGAAAAATTGGACAAGGTAGATGCACTGAAAGCAGCTGTAGAAGCTTAAAATAATCTAATATTATATGAAATTTAATAATTTTAAATCTAACAGAATTTAATTTTTTGTAATTCTGTTTTTTGTTCCCATTATAAATAATATGAATTTTCTGATTTAAGATTTTTACTGAAACTCTTAGATGTTTAAAATGATAGGCTTAAGGACACTAACCATTAATAATTTTCTTAGCTGAAAAACACTGAAATCATTTGAAAAATAAGAATAAATTGTTATAATAAAAGTGACGGTATAAATATAAAACTAGAGTCATTTTAGATTGATAGAGTAAGAGAAACACCTATATATAGTTTTACAGGTGTTAGATAATCTAAAACACTTTGGTGAGTTTGTGATTTTTTTGGGGAAACTAATCAACAAAACAGGATATTTAGTTAGTCAATTTAATGTATTTTCAATAATATTAATTTTAGTTAATGTTTGCTTAGAATAATCATGTTCTTTCTTATTTTTTTAAAATGTTTATGACTCCAGAGCTTGCTCAAGAAAGACATTACATTGTAGTCCTAATGTTATAGGGAAATACCGGGGGCTAATGATTAGAATGGGTAAAAAGTGTAGTTAAGGGGACACTTTTAATGTGGGTAGAAGTTTATGAACATATTGATAGTTGGTAATACTGCTTGATTAAGAAGCGATTTCGTTTTGAAACCGCTTCTTAATCAAGCAGTTTTTATTTTAGGTCATACGGGTGTAAAGTGTTCTCGTAAAAATAAAATTAACAGTTTATACCAAACATTATGAAAATGATCAGCTAGAAGATGTTTTTGAATTTCATGATTATGATTAAATCATCTATCTTTCAGAGTACCTTAATTATGAACATGAAAGTTCAGGAGAGATTGAGGATTTAATCAGATTACTAAAGTGTTTTCAAGAGAAAATAAATACAAGGTCTAACCTACTTGTAAATAATCTATCAGAGCTTCAAGAAGAGGCTAAAGCATCGCATTTGACATTTTTAGGGTCAAAAGGTAGGCTGAAGATATCGGTGACGGACAAGCAGCTTACAAGGAGCTTTTGAAGAATATGGGGTATCGCCTATGGGTATCACGCTTGACAATCTCCAAAGGAGAAAACAAGCATGATATTACCCTTAATTTGGAAAATTCAAGGGTAGCCCCTTTATATGGCGATTGGACTGTGGTATTATATTTGTGTGATGCTAGTGGTAAGGTTGTTCAATCGCAAGATCTTGACTGCCGTTTGTCAGAATTACTTCCAAATCAAACCGCTGAGCTGAGGGCAAGTTTTGCTTATTCAAAAAATCAGAATTATCAAGTGAAGTTCGGAATTATTTCTCCAATGACACAAGAGCCTTCAGTTCATTTCGCAATGAAAGGTTTTGAAAGAGAATTTATGCCTAAATTAGCAACAGTTCAAAAGGATAAAAAAGCGCTGACAAGTAAGAAAGGAAATACTTATGTCTATTTTAATTACAGGAGGAGCTGGCTACATCGGTAGTCACACCACTGTCGAACTCCTTAATGCAGGTTTTGATGTCGTCTTGGTTGATGACTTTTCAAACAGCTCTCCAGCAGTCCTTGAACGCTTGGAAAAGATTACAGGTAAGAAGTTCCCATTCTATCAAGGTTCAATTTTAGATACAGAATTTTTGGATAAGGTTTTTACAAAAGAAGATATTGAATTAGTCATTCACTTTGCGGCCTTTAAAGCAGTTGGTGAGTCTGTTCAAAAACCTTTGAAATATTATAAAAACAATATCAGTGGTACCATCACCCTCCTTGAAAAAATGAAGGAATACGATGTCAAAAACATTGTCTTCAGCTCAAGTGCAACAGTATATGGAACTAATAATCCTTCTCCGATGACGGAAGATATGCCAACATCAGCTATCAACCCATACGGTTACACTAAGTTGATGATGGAACAAATTCTTACAGACGTAGCTGCTTCAGATCCGTCATGGTCTGTCACAAATCTTCGTTATTTCAATCCTATCGGAGCTCATGAGAGTGGTTTGATTGGTGAATTGCCAAACGGTATTCCAAACAATCTTATGCCATATATTACACAAGTTGCTATCGGTAAACTTCCTGAGCTTAATGTCTTTGGTGATGATTATCCGACTCCGGATGGTACAGGTGTCCGTGACTACATTCACGTTCTTGACTTGGCATCAGGTCACTTGGCTGCCGTCAAATATAATTTGAGCCACAAAGGTGCTGAGATTTTCAACTTGGGTACTGGACACGGTTATAGTGTTTTGGATCTCGTTAAGACATTCGAAGCTGAAAACAAGGTTACTATCCCTTACCGTATTCAAGGGCGTCGCGCTGGTGATATTGCGACTTGCTATGCGTCTCCTGAAAAGGCCAAAGAAGTTCTCGGCTGGGAAGCTAAGAAGACCTTGAAAGATATGGTCAGAGATTCTTGGCGTTGGCAAACAACAAATCCAAATGGTTATGAAGACTAAACTTAGTCTAGGAAATCATAGCCTATAGGGAGTAGGACAAGCACTAGATTTTTTAAAACAACCCTAATCTAGTCGCCTCAGAAATAAAGAAAAGAGGTGTGAAAACAGTCACTAAATGATTATAGGTTTAGAACTGTCTCACCCTCTTTTTATGTTTTAGACTAGCTTTCTATGGTATAATGAAATCATGACTATTATTAATCAATTCGTCACTTTGACGAGTCACCTAGTATTTATTGGATTGAGCTACCATATGCTGATTAGCCTCTTTGATTGGGCAAAATTGATCAAAAATCCTATCGAGAATACTGGTAAGTTGAAACTTTTCTTGCTTTTTATTAGCATTGCCTTAGGCTATCTTGTCAGCTCCTTTATTCTGTCAGTTTTAGCTTTTGGACAGAATATGGCTAGCTCGATTTCTTAAATTAGTGATTTTAATTGGGTTTTGATATAATACAAAAAATACGAAATTAATCCTTGAAAGGAATCCTTATGGATAAAATTATTGTGAAGGGTGGCAATACTCGATTAAGTGGTGAGGTTGTCATTGAAGGTGCTAAAAACGCTGTTCTTCCGTTGTTAGCGGCAACTATTTTGGCCTCGGAAGGTCAGACAACCTTGACTAATGTTCCAATCTTGTCAGATGTTTACACCATGAATAATGTGGTTCGTGGCTTGGATATTGCAGTAGACTTTGACGAAGAAAATAATACTGTTGTAGTTGATGCTAGTGGAGAAATTTTAGATCAGGCACCATATGAGTATGTCAGCAAGATGCGTGCGTCTATCGTAGTACTTGGCCCTATTCTTGCTCGTAATGGTCATGCTAAGGTCTCAATGCCTGGCGGTTGTACGATTGGTAGTCGTCCTATTGACCTCCACCTTAAAGGTTTGGAAGCGATGGGGGCTAAAATTATCCAAGTTGGTGGTGATATCACCGCGACAGCAGAAAAACTTAAAGGTGCAACTATTTATATGGACTTTCCATCAGTTGGTGCTACTCAGAACCTTATGATGGCAGCCACTTTAGCTGATGGAGTTACTACCATTGAAAATGCTGCTCGTGAACCGGAAATCGTTGACTTGGCTATTCTTCTTAACGAGATGGGAGCAAATGTCAAAGGTGCTGGAACTGAAAAACTCGTGATTAAAGGTGTTAAATCTCTTCATGGGTACGCAACATGCGGTTATTCAGGACCGTATTGAAGCAGGTACTTTTATGGTAGCAGCAGCCATGACTTCTGGCAATGTTCTTATTAAAGATGCTATCTGGGAACATAACCGTCCTTTGATTTCTAAATTATTGGAAATGGGTGTCGACGTTAAGGAAGAGGACAGAGGCATTCGTGTTAAATCTGATGTTTCGAAATTGAAACCTGTAGCTGTTAAAACCC
>ENA-OQIF01000718-OQIF01000718.1-human-gut-metagenome-genome-assembly--contig:-NODE-718-length-10276-cov-1.941275_pt1 | contig 10276 bp, 11 predicted proteins | sample MGYA00242574_ERZ504738 | MGnify/ENA primary metagenome ERZ504738 (study PRJEB26092, sample SAMD00036437) | human gut metagenome | host: Homo sapiens | study: EMG produced TPA metagenomics assembly of...
GAGCGCCGAAGCACTCTTTAAGAAAAAAGCCGAGAGAAAAATTTGCCTATATCAAAGAACACACGGAAAATAACCGTGTTGTTTTTTAGTCTTGAATTATCAAATTAAGTGCATACTTTCCTCTTATAAGACTTCATAAGATGTTTTTCCAGTTATGACATTTTCGCACCTTATTATTAAGTTTGTTCTCTCACAGCTGAATGATCTTGATTATCAACCAATGTTAGATCACTTCCATTTGGAATATTGCTCTCATAGTAGTACAACTCACGCGCGTGAGTAATTCTACATGATCTAAAAAGTTTTAAAATCAGTAGTATTACTCCAAATTTAGTAAATAAAAAAGACACCCTGCAAGGTGTCCTGAATTATATCCGCAGTAAATGCCATAATATAGATAAACTCATCTTTAGGTATAAATAATCTTACAAAATGCTTCTAAGCTATCTTATTCTCTAATTAAACCTACTTTGATAAATTAAACAACCACTGAAGATTGATTAATGGTTTTGGTTGAGCATCAATCACTGGTTGGTTATAGAAAAACTTATGAGTTTTTATTATGTACTTATATTGTATATTCAAGGTATAGGAAAACGCTCTATTTTTTAGAGCGTTTTAATTCTTACTTATCACCCTTGTTACGGATAACAAAGCCATTTTTCTTTTCGCTTGAAGCACGGTGTGGGCGTTTGTTGCCACGATTTTCGAAGTCACGACTGTTATTCTTAGACTTGCGTTTGAAGTCTCGACGGCCACCGTCTCGATCATCACGGTTACGGTCGCCACGGTATCCACCACGACGGTTGTTATCGCGACCACGGCCACCTTTACCACCAAAGCCACCACCTGATGGTTTAAATGGCAATGGTTTTTCACGCGCAATTTCCACTTCTGGCATTGTCTCTGGATCTTGAACGGTCAAGCTCAAGATATAAAGCGCCAATTCTTCAGGTGTGAATTCTTGAGCCAATTTAACAGCATCGTCCTTAAACTTGTCAAAGTTAGCACGGATAGCTTCATCCGCAAAGTCACGTTCAATTTTCTTAAGGGCAACTTTCTTCTTAGATTGGAAGGCTTCTTGAGCTGTTGGTGGCTTAAGGCCTTTCATGCGTTTCTTAGTCAAATTTTCGATGATGCCCAAGTAACCCATTTCGTTTGGAGAAACGAACGTAATCGATTGACCTGATTGGCCTGCACGGCCTGTACGTCCAATACGATGAACGTAGCTTTCTGGGTCTTGTGGAATATCGTAGTTGTAGACGTGAGTAACACCTGAAATGTCAAGACCACGCGCCGCAACATCTGTTGCAACCAAGATATCGATTTGGCCGTTCTTGAAGTCACGGATAATACGAAGACGTTTGTTTTGGTCAAGGTCTCCGTGGATACCTTCTGCACGGAAACCACGAAGTTTCAAACCACGTGTTAACTCGTCCACACGACGTTTGGTACGTCCAAAGACGATTGACAATTCAGGTTGGTCAACATCCATAAGACGAGTCATAGTATCAAACTTCTCTTGTTCCTTCACTCGGATAAAGTATTGGTCAACGTTAACATTGGTCAATTCTTTAGCCTTGATTTTCACATGCTCAGGATCTTTCATGAACTGAACACCAATACGTTTGATGGCATCAGGCATAGTTGCTGAGAAGAGAAGGGTTTGACGTTCCTCTGGTACTTGACTGATAATTGCTTCAATGTCTTCTAGGAAGCCCATGTTAAGCATTTCATCAGCTTCATCCAAAATCAAAGTCTCGATATTGTTAAGTTTAAGGGCTTTACGTTTGATAAGGTCTAGGAGACGACCTGGTGTCCCTACTACAATGTGGGCACCTGAACGGAGGGCCTTGATTTGTTTCTCGATGCTAGAACCACCGTATACTGAGCGAACCTTAACGCCCTTATCACGGCCAAAACGGAAAAGCTCTTCTTGAGATTGCACTGCCAACTCACGTGTTGGGGCAATAACCAGGGCTTGAATTGTATTTTCTTCTGTACGAATTTTATCTAGGGTAGGCAAACCAAAGGCAGCTGTTTTACCAGTACCAGTTTGTGCCTGACCGATGACATCCTTACCTTCAAGAGCAAGTGGAATTGTCAACTCTTGGATAGGTGATGGTTGTTCAAAACCGGCAGCTACAACAGCTGATTGGATGTCTTCTGATAGGTTTAAATCTGTAAATTTCAAAGTATTCTTCTTTCTATTGAAGGTAGTGCGAAGCTACCTTATGAGACTTGGATGAGCAGATAAAGCATCTGCTTGTATTTTACAGTCGTTAATTTAACAACTCATCTATTCTATCATATTTAAGAATAAAAAGACAGAAAATAATGTTTTAAAACCGCCTCCAATTTGAGAAGACGGTTTCACTCACTGATTATTTTTATGAACCAACCAACGCAGATAGCGGGCCAAGACCAAACAAAGAATGATACTACCAAAAACGATGAAAATCCAGGCTGGACTGACAGTCATAAAAGGTATAGGAACATTCATCCCAAAGAAACCGGTAATGACGGAAAGAACTCCCAAGAGTACCTCGATAATAGTCAAATTACTCAAGTTATTATTCAGATTGTTGTTTAGGATATTATTATAAGAACCTGATAGTTGTTGTAAGACCTTTGAAATAAGATCCGTCATGGCAACCAACTGCCTAGCTTCAATCATGGCATCATCAAACTGTTCTTTTTCAACCTCGTTGAGACGACGATAAATGGCGTGCCCCTTGATGTGCTCCAAAAGGAGACGGTTTTGTGTAGCGGCAGCTACCAAATAGACCATGCCTGTTTCCAAATCTGAAAGGTCGTAAAGATTCTTACTTGTCGTAGTCTGCCTTAGACGTCGACTAACCTCATCTTTTTGCTGATCCAAACGTTCAATGACGGGATAGTAGGCATTTGAAATCATCTCAAGTCCTGCAAAGAGCAATTTATAAATGGACAAATCCTCATGGTTATCCACATAGTCTTGCATTTTGCTGATCACATAAGCATTATCCTCGTTACTAATGGTCACCAAACGTGTATCTTGTACAATAAAGGTCAGAGGAATGGTTTCATAGTATTCCTTGTCCTTCTCAAGAGCTAGGACATTATAGATAAAGGTGATTGTTCCATTCTCACGGTTGTAGTCCATGTGAGCTCGTTCATTTTTATCCAAGGCATACTCTATGGTTTCCTGGTCAATATCATACTTGGTATAAAGGTAGGATTGCTCAGAAATAATATCTGAGTCAATATTAATCCAGTGACGCTTATAACCCAGTTCTTTTTCAATAAACATTTTTCTTCCTCATTACTTTAGCACTGCTGCTGCCAAAGCTTGTTGAATTTCAAAGACATTATTATCACTCTTAAATTGAAGGACCTCTGCGGGCTCCAGTGCTGATGAAATCCAAATCTTAAGTTCAGCATCTAGGTCAAAGTGCCCTGAACTTTCTACAGTAAAACGAGAAATCGAGTGATAAGGGATAGACTTGTAGGAAGTCTTCTTCCCTGTAACACCTTGCTTATCGACTAAAATCAAGCGCTTCTCTGTAAAGACAATCAAGTCACGAACAAGGACATAGGCTAAGTCCACCTGTTCACCTGGAATCAAGATATTCTCCAATTGACGCTCAACCTTGTCATTATCTTTCTTAGACGCATTGCCAAGCAATCCTGAAAAAATTCCCATAGTTGTTGCTCCTTTTTTACTTTAAAGATAGTTCTTGCTCTAACTATACCACATTTTAAGATTTAATACACTTGCAGAAATTGGTTTCTGGTAGTACAATAAAAGAGTCACAAGAGGAGCAATTGCTGAGAATGGCTAGCTTGAATCTTTTCTTCAAGACTCGCCTAAACTCTTACCACCTGATCAGGTTAGAACCTGCGTAGGGATGTGTCTCAAAATAGATTGAAATAGACTTCTATGACGTCGTTTTGATGTGGCAAAAATAGCCAATCAAGACGATTGGTATAGGAGGTTTTTTATGTCGAAAACAAGTATTCGACCAATGATTGATATCGCCCTTTTGGCGACCATTGCTTATATCCTGGATCTAGTTACTCAGCCAATATCCCTAGGCCCTTGGATTTCCCTTTCCTTTAAAATGGTGCCTATCTTTCTCCTCAGTTTTCGCTGGGGCTTAAAGCCGGTGCTATGGGAGGCCTTATCTGGGGGCTTCTCCAAGTGGCGACGGGACAAGCAGCCGGTGGTTGGCTAACATTAACACAAGGTTTTCTGGAGTATTTTGTCGCCTTTAGCCTTATTGGGATTAGTGGTGTGGTCAAACCAGCCCTAGATAAAAGCCATTAAACAAGGCTATAAAGTTAAATCTCTGATGTATATCACTGGGGGGATTCTGCTTGGTAGCTCTGCTCGTTACCTCATCCACTTTATAGCTGGTGTCATCTTTTGGGGAAGCTATGCTCCTAAAGGACAAAGCCCTTATCTCTACTCATTTATTATTAATGGCTCATCTTTCTTAGGAGAAACATTAGCCAGCCTCATCGTTTTCTTCGCCCTACATCGATTCCTAGGCAGATTACTCAATACGGAAAAATAAAGAAACCATAGGACAGTCTTAAGTGGAAGTCCTATGGTTTTCATGTTTTTATGAGATATTACGACACGAAGTCAGACGAATCGATATTATTCGTCTGACGCAGTTAGTGAGACGGCTAGCTAGCCACAAGATAGCCGCCAGTGTCAAAAGATGAACGATTTACATAAACTATACATAGTTGAGATATAGTTTCTAACAACTAAACAAATTATGCTAATAGCTACATGCCACAATAGTTAATTTGACACTCCATTACTCGTCTTTTCCTTAAATTCTAACTGAGAGTATTATTATCCAACTAAGATAACAATGATTCCTTCGCAAACTAAAACAACCAATAACAACAATTTTTGTTTCTTCATATGAATTACCTCACTTTTGTTTTACTGTATTTTATGTTAAGATACAAAAAAATACATATTCCCATATATGCAAACTGGAGGCTTCCATGAAAGAATTTGGAGCAATTTTTAAAAAATTTCGTAAATCAAGAGGGATACGATTAAAAGATGTCGCAAAAGCTGGTATCTCGACATCTCAACTGTCTCGTTTTGAAAAAGGACAGACAGACTTAACCATTACAAAGTTTATGTTAATATTAGACGAGATTAATATGCCTATTGACGAATTCATGTATGCTGTCCATGATTTTCATCGTGATGATCTGAATGAGCTATTGTCAAAAATTCGACTTTTTGTATCAACTCATGATATCGATGGATTAAAGAAGTTACTTAATTCTCAATTAGAATCAGAACCTAAACGAGAGAAGTTTCATCACATTAATACTATTTTATTAAAAATTCGCTTGCAGGATTTATCGGGAGAAAGCTATTATACACAGGAAGACCTAGCTGATTTAACCGATTATCTATTTAGTGTTGAGTACTGGGGTTATTATGAATTATTGATTTTTGCAAATACCTTAGATGTGTTGAACCATGAGACTCTTATGGTTTTGGCAAAGGAGATGTCTAGAAGGTCTGATTTTTACAAAGAGATTCCTAATAATCGACGCATGATATCAACCATGTTATTAAATGTTTATATTACATGCATAGAAAGAGAAGAACTCATTGATGCACTGTATTTTGAAAAACAATTAAACCAATGCTTTTTTATCGAGACTGAAATTTATGAACGATTGGTTTTTCAATATGCACAAAATTATTATCAATATAAAAAAGAAGGAAATAATCAGTCCATTATCGAAATGAAAAAATATATTGGGGCCATGAAATTGGCAGGGAGCGAGCATATTGCAAAGACTTATGAAGCACATTTGAAAAAATTGATAGAGGAAAATAGTTAGAAAGCATATATGGGAATTTATTAAATAAGATTATTATTCTTGTAAAATTATTTTGTTTAAAAAATATGTGAATCCAATTTCATTTCCAGATTTGGTAACCAATATGGAGAAACGATATGTCTAAATCCTTTCTGAAATTACTTCTCTCTCAATTATTTGCTAACTTAGCTGACATTTTTCTCAGGGTATCTCTCATTGCAAATATCTACGTCATTACAAAATCCGTTATTGCAACCTCAATGGTTCCCATTCTAATCGGATTATCAGCTTTCGTGGCAAGTCTTCTAGTGCCATTGGTGACTAAAAAACTAGCCCTAAATAGAGTGCTTTCATTCACTCAATGTGGAAAGACTTTTTCTATTAGTAATACTCCTTGTAATGCTCTTTAAGGCTCAATTTGTTCCAGCCATAGGAATGTATATCTTTGTTGTCGCTATTTCTATCTTAGATGGCTTTGCGTCGCCCGTATCTTATGCCATGATTCCTAGATATGCCACAAATTTGGGAAAGGCAAATGCTGCCTTATCAATGAGTGGTGAGGGAGTGCAATTGATTGGTTGGGGACTGGGAGGACTCCTTTACGCTTCGGTTGGCCTATTTTCTACAATGTTGATAGTCCTATTTCTTTATCTTCTTTCTACTTCTGTGATGCTCCTTCTCCCTCAGGCTAAAATAGAGCAGTTAGAGGCGGAAACTAATCTGGATACTCTAGTAAAAGGATGGAAGTTAGTTGCAAAAAATCCTAAATTAAAGTTATTTGTCCAAGCAAATTTATTAGAGGACTTCTCCAATACAATCTGGGTATCATCAGTAATCCTTGTTTTTGTAACCGAGGTATTAAAACAAACTGAAAGTTACTGGGGCTACTCAAATACAGCCTATTCCCTTGGTATCATTTTAGGTGGAATAATTGTCTACAAACTATCCGAAAAGTTTTTAGCTCATAAGTGGAAAAGTATTCTCTTTCCACTCTTAGCAATGGCGACCATCACAGCCAGTATCCTCTTTTTTTCAAACACACAAACATTTTTAATTTTCTCAAGTTTAATAGGCTTCTTTTCTCAGTTAAAAGAAGTCCCTGAAAGTGTCTTTCTTCAGGAAACTGTGGATGAAAATCAGTTAGTACATGTTTATTCTGTATTTGAAGTCATTTCAACCCTTGCTTTTTCAGTTTTCGTCTTTCTGATGAGTTCTATTACTGAAAGTTTTGGAATTACAACAAGTTTCTGGCTATCAACAATTTGCATACTTTTGGAAGCTGGCTTGATTTATCATAATCGTGATTATCTAAAGTAATTAATCATAGCTATACTTGATAACTATTAGGTTTATAAAAAATATAGGACTATCTGATTAGATAGTCCTATATTTTGTGTTATTTTAGAGACGTGGCGTAGATATCATTATTAAGATATTACGACACGAAGTCAGACGAATCGATATTATTCGTCTGACGCAGTTAGTGAGACGGCTAGCTAGACACCTAATAGGGGCTAGCGTCAAAAGATGAACGATTTAAAATCGTCATCTTTTGTGCCGTATTACATCTTCTCTTCCAATGTCACATCTGGGTATTTATCCGCAAACCAACGGAGGGCAAAGTCATTTTCAAAGAGGAAGACTGGTTGGTCAAAGCGATCTTTGGCCAAGATGTTTCGGCTTGATGACATGCGTTCGTCAAGATCCTCAGGTTGAATCCAACGTACGGTCTTTTTACCCATTGGTGTCATGACGACTTCAGCATTGTATTCATTTTCCATACGGTGTTTGAACACTTCAAACTGCAACTGACCAACAGCACCAAGCATGTAATCACCAGTTTGATAGTTCTTGTACAATTGGATTGCTCCTTCTTGCACCAATTGTTCGATGCCTTTGTGGAATGATTTTTGTTTCATGACGTTTTTAGCAGCAACTTTCATGAACAATTCTGGAGTGAAGGTTGGTAGTGGTTCAAATTCGAATTTATTTTTACCGACAGTCAAGGTATCACCAACTTGGTAAGTTCCTGTATCGTAAACCCCAATAATATCACCAGCAACGGCATTTTTAACATTTTCACGTGATTCTGCCATAAACTGTGTCACGTTTGACAATTTAACTGATTTTTTCGTACGAGCAAGATTCACGCTCATACCACGTTCAAATTCACCTGAGACGATACGCACAAAGGCAATACGGTCACGGTGACGTGGGTCCATGTTGGCTTGGATTTTGAAAACAAAACCTGAGAAATCCTTGTTAAGAGGATCAATCTCATCACCATCTACTGTCTTATGGCCATGTGGTTCTGGCGCGAATTTGAGGAAGGTATCGAGGAAGGTTTGAACCCCAAAGTTTGTAAGGGCAGAACCGAAGAAGACCGGAGTCAATTCACCAGCTAAAATAGCTTCTTCAGAGAATTCATTTCCTGCTTCTGTCAAGAGTTCGATATCTTCTTTAGCTTGCTCATAGAATGGATTGTTGGCAAATAGAGTATCACCATCTTCAATCTTGGCAAAGCGCTCGTTACCCTTGTAAAGCTCTAATCGTTCATTATAAAGGTCATAAAGACCTTCGAAGGCTTTCCCCATACCGATAGGCCAGTTCATTGGGTAACTGGCAATACCAAGCACTTCTTCCAACTCTTCCAAGAGGTCAAGTGGCTCACGTCCATCACGGTCCAATTTGTTCATGAAGGTGAAGACAGGAATACCACGGTGTTTGACAACTTCGAAAAGTTTTTTGGTTTGGGCCTCAATACCTTTGGCTGAGTCAACGACCATTACGGCAGCATCAACCGCCATAAGAGTACGGTAGGTATCTTCTGAGAAGTCCTCGTGCCCTGGGGTATCAAGGATATTAACACGTTTGCCGGCATAGTCAAACTGCATCACAGATGAGGTTACTGAGATACCACGTTGTTTCTCAATATCCATCCAGTCTGATTTGGCAAAATTTCCGGTCTTCTTACCTTTTACGGTACCAGCTTCACGGATTTCACCCCCAAAGTAAGCAATTGTTCAGTGATTGTTGTTTTACCAGCATCGGGGTGAGAGATGATGGCAAAAGTACGGCGTTTTTTGATTTCGTCTCGAATGCTCATAGTTTTCTTTCTTCTTTAAAAATATCTTTTGGTACTTTTCCTTAGTGGTAGCGAACGTTAGCAGCTTCCTTAGGAATCGCAAAACTTCTACGTTCCATAGCTACTGACAGTAATAGGTTTTTAACCAGATTGAAAAGTAAGATAGTTGTAGCACTTCTTTCAGAAAATTTCTGTCTTTTAAAAGCTACATTTGTTGTCGAGGCTTGCGATAATTCTCGCAGGCATAACTCTTTTATTATATCCAAATTACAGTGTGAAAGCAATTTTGAAAGCGTTTTGTGTTAGAATAAAACAAATAAAATGACAAAACATGCTATCAGCTTTCTGATGGCGTGTTTCTTCATTTATTCAATACTTATCTTCAAAATATTCCAGACTCTTTTTCATAATTATCATAAGAATAATCAAAGTTGCTGAAACAGCAAGGTATTTGACAACTAAGGAGGGTCCCATAATAAATGGCGTGTGTTTAAGCATCCCATAGTTTCCACCGATGGTCTGATTAACTATTACCAGACCTAGATTTAGTAGGAAGGTAGCCACCACGATCATTCCTAGGCTGATGGGATGGGTTTTATAACTGTTAAAAATGACATTCAGGCTATTGACAAGTAGGGCATAGTGACCAATTAGGAAAGAAAATCCTGTGATATGAGGAAACTCATAGGGATCAAATACTGGGTAAATCAATGCACAGTAGGTTCCGACGACTCCCATAATAGCGAAGTAGGTCTTTGTCCTACTATTTTTCAAGAGGAGAACAGCAAACATGGCCATACGGCAATGGTAAAGGGGCAGACTAATAAAAAGAGGAAAGCCTTGCCAGAGGTACCAGGTGTAGAGGGCAAAGAGTTGAATGGCTTGAATAGTGATAAAGGTCCAACGCCATACATTATTGTTATGCCAAAGCCAACTCAGGTAACTCAAGAGTACCATCGCCAAGAGCATAAGCAAATAATAGGGCAGAGGTATATGGGGGGGATGAGTTGGGGTCATTGTCAAAAAATCCTTCATTCTCTTCTCCTGATGAAATTGCTATGCCTGCTATTATATCAAATTTCAGGGTAAATCAAAAACCTGCTTAGAGAGCAGGTTAGAGAACTTAATCCTTAGCTTGGAGTTCTTGCACAACCTTGGCTAGGTTCATAGAGTTAGAGCCCTTAAGCAAGATTTGATCGTATTCGCCTAGACTTTCTTTGATTTGTTTGTACCATAGCATCAAATTGGTCTTCATCAGATGTCTTCTTGAAATAATAAACATGACCAAGTGGGAACATTTGACTGGCAAGTTGTGACAATTCTGCAATGTCTTCACCATAA
>ENA-OQIF01000720-OQIF01000720.1-human-gut-metagenome-genome-assembly--contig:-NODE-720-length-10237-cov-2.760040_pt1 | contig 10237 bp, 9 predicted proteins | sample MGYA00242574_ERZ504738 | MGnify/ENA primary metagenome ERZ504738 (study PRJEB26092, sample SAMD00036437) | human gut metagenome | host: Homo sapiens | study: EMG produced TPA metagenomics assembly of...
AAAAGTCTCAGCAGAGTAGGTGTGATCGGAATGTATGATGAGGAATCCCAGAAAGATCTGGATACGATTACCGGCTGCACAGAGCATAAAGAACTGGGTACCAGCAGTGACGGCAAATATAAATATTATCTCAGCACAAACAAGGATGCGGATGCAGACCTGTTAAAGGACGTGGAAGGGATTGAAGTAACACTTACAGAAATGACTCCATTCCAGATGCTCTCTGCATTTGATCAGCCACAGGATACTTCTGACAGTACAGATGCAGCTGAAGGAACAAATGTAGGCAAATTTGAAACAACAGGAGTTGACGGAAAAACCTATACACAGGATATCTTCAGCAAATACGATCTGACTATGGTAAATGTTTTTGCTACCTGGTGTTCTCCATGTATTAATGAGATTCCTGATCTGGAGAAGCTTTATCAGGAGATGAAGGATAAAGGCGTGGGAGTAGTAGGCGTTACACGGGATACAGTAGGCAGTGGTGGAAAACAGGATGAGGAAGCAGTGAAAAAGGCTCAGGTAATTCAGGAGAAAACAAAGGCATCCTATCCATTCCTGATCCCGGATTCCGGAATGATGAACGGACGTCTCAATGGAATCTCCGCTTTCCCGGAAACATTCTTTGTTGACAAAAACGGAAATATTGTAGGCGAGACTTACTCCGGAAGCCACAGTCTGGACGAGTGGAAAGAGATTGTGGAAAAAGAGCTGGCGAATGTAACAGAGGAAAAATAAATGAATAAATTAAAACCAGCAAAATATGGAACAGTAAATGGCCGGCTGTGATCCTTATGCTTGTGGGAGCCTGCTTTATGGGATATGGAATTTCCCGCGGAGAGCTGGCAGTGGTGTTTACAAAAGCCATTAACATCTGTATGGAATGTGTAGGAATAGGATGATTTAACCGGAAACATTGTCATAAGATAAGTCTGTGGAAGATATGAATAGGAAGAAAATAAATTATCATGAGTAACAAAAAGAACAGCGATAACAAAAGTAATAAGAAACAAAATACAAAAAATATGAAGATTAATGAGTGGCCACGCCACGGAATTCAGGCACTGTGGGCGTTCATTACAAACAGTCATGTTACCGGTTTTGTCACAGGCAAAATTTACACAGGCAAATTGAAAAATGCCTGTGTTCCGGGCCTGAACTGCTATTCCTGTCCCGGTGCTGTTGGCGCCTGTCCTATTGGTTCCCTTCAGGCGGTGATAGGGAGCTGGAATTTCAAAATGGCTTATTATGTGGTGGGATTTCTTATCTTCATCGGGGCTATGGTGGGAAGGCTGATCTGCGGTTTTCTCTGCCCCTTTGGACTGATCCAGGATTTGTTAAATAAGATCCCATTTCCTAAGAAAATCCGCACATTCAAGGGAGATAAACTGCTTCGTAAGCTGAAATATGTGATTTTTGCAGTGTTTGTGATCCTGCTTCCATTGTTCCTTGTGGATATTATGGGACAGGGGGCACCCTATTTTTGCAAACTGATCTGCCCGGCAGGAACACTGGAGGGCGGACTGCCACTGGTTCTTTTGAATAAATCCATGCGCAGTGCACTGGGCTGGCTGTACATATGGAAGAACGTGATCCTGATCATAACGATCATTCTCTCCATTTTAATCTACCGTCCTTTCTGCAAATATATCTGTCCTTTGGGAGCACTTTATTCTATCTTTAATCCTGTTTCCCTGTATAAATACAGAGTGGATAAAGATAAGTGTATAAAATGCGGAAAATGTGCAAAAGCCTGCCAGATGATCGTTGACCCTGTGGAAAACTCCAACAGCCCGGAATGTATTCGCTGTGGAAGATGCCGCAAAGTCTGTCCGACAGATGCAATTCAGTGTGGAATCAGGAGAAAACCACAATCATGAAGAAAATAAAATGATATCAGAGACATGTATAGAACTGTCATCAGTCAAAATTATTCGGGTTCAGCCATGAGGCTATGAATAAAAAGATTGATAATAACAGATATGGAAAGGGGACACCTGACAGATTATAAAAGTAGTCTGTCAGGTGTTTTTGTATATTTTTTGTTGAAAAATGTACAAAAATATCGAAATATATATAAAAAACTGGTAAAATCATATTGTGAAAATACAGAACAGAAAATGAGGTGACTGTATGGCAAAGAAGAGAAAAAAACCGAAGATGGAATTCCGCTATTACCAGATGCCTGCCGGAAGTCCGATCCTGGCTCTTCTGGGGCAGAAGTGGGTTCAGAATTATGGAAATGATGTGGATTATCTTCATTTTCATAATTATCTGGAGATTGGTTTCTGTTACGAAGGGGATGGAGTTATGGCGTTTGGTGAGGCTAAAATGCGGTTTTCGGGAAGAGAATTTACGGTGATTCCACCCAATTATGCTCATACGACTAACAGTGATCTGGGTACGGTCAGTAAATGGGAGTATCTTTTCATAGATGTGGAAGGTTTCATGAAAAAATTTCTGAACAATCCGGTAAAGGCTGAAAAAATGATTCAGAGAATATATTCTAAGGCTTTATTTCTGAAAGAGAATGAGTCCCCCTCTATAGCTGCAAAAATTCTTAAGATCATGAATATCATGCGTGAGGGAGAAGAATTTTATATTGAAGAATCCAGTGGAGTTCTTGCGGCATTACTAGTAGAAATTGCCAGACTGAACCGGGTTTCACCGGAAGACAGGGTGGAAGAGGAAACAGGGAAACTTACAAATATGATCACCCGTGTACTGGATTTTGTTTCTTATCACTATATGGAGGACATTCGGATTGAGGACCTGGCGAAAATCTGTCACATCAGTGAAACTCATTTCAGAAGAGTATTTACATCGCATATGAAAGTAAGTCCTTTGGAGTATATTAATTCTGTGCGGATTCATACTGCCTGTGAATTTCTGCAGAAAACAGATATACCGGTGGCAGATATTGCGCACAAATGTGGTTTCACGACCAATTCAACGTTTAACCGGAACTTCAGACAGATAATGGGAGTGACTCCGGTTGAATGGAGAAAGCGGCCGGAGAATTATGAACAGCAGCTTTTGGATTTCGATATTCATTCAGAGGAAGGATGGTAAAAAAGTTATGAACTATAAGATTGTGGAGCAGGTATCAAGAAAGAAAAAGAGTATGTCCGGAGTCCTGTGTGTGGTAATGATTATTTTTGCAGTGCTTTTTGTGGTTATGGGAATCACGATTTCCCAGGCATTTATGCTTCCGGGATTTCTGCTTGCGGGGCTGTATTTTGTCTTTGATATATTCAGTCAGAAGGATTATGAATACATGATGGAAAACGGTCAGTTTGAAATAGATGTGATCTATGGCAAGAAGTATCGCAAAACAGCTCATATACTGGAACTGAGTAATCTGGAGACAGTGGCACCGCACTGGCATGAAAGTGTTGCAAGGTACAAAAAGAATGGTGGAACGGAGAAGCTGAAAAAATACGATTATACCTCTTATGATGAAGATACTCCTTATTATACAATGATCATCCGGGAAGACGGGCACAAAATAAAACTGCTTCTTGATCTTAATGAGGAACTGCTTCATGCGATGAAAACACAATATCCTGAAAAAGTCTATTTTGCATAAAATGAATTAAAAACTGTAAAATATGTACAAAAATTGAACGGAAAATTTATGAAATAATAACAAAGGTCATTTTTAAAGACAAAAATATATATTTTTTTGTCCATGAAAGTGGCCTTTGTTATTAAAATTACATAGTAAAAACATAGTAAATGAGAAAGTGAACAAAAAATATATTTTTAAATATTTTTAATAGTGCAAAATACATAAAATGGTCGAAATTGCACATTATGTGTGCGGTTATGCAAACTATACCTGAAAATCGGATGCTATAATCAACTTACAAGCGATTCGGAAGAAAGAATAAGCTTAATAAAGGAGGATATAAATATGAGAAAAAAATTACTCGCAGTATTAATGACCGGTGCTATGGTAGCATCCTTTGCAGGATCAGCTACAGCTGTTTTTGCGAAATCTGATGATGACAACAAGTTAACTGTATGGGCGTGGGATCAGAACTTCAACATCAAATCCATGCAGATCGCAGCAGATCAGTATGCAAAAGATCATGAGGGATTTTCTGTAGATATCGTAGAGACATCTTCTGATGACTGCCAGACTAAACTGACAACAGCAGCAAATGCAGGCGATTACAGCACACTTCCTGATATCGTTCTTATGCAGGACAACAGCTATCAGAAATATCTGAAGAGCTATCCGGATGCATTCACAGATCTGAAAGATATCAACATTAACTGGGATGATTTTGGTAAACTGAAACAGTCCTATTCCATGGTAGATGATACACACTATGGTGTTCCGTTTGATAATGGTGCTGTTATTGCATGCTATCGTACAGATATCCTTGACGAGGCAGGATATACTATTGATGATCTGACAGATATCACATGGTCCAAGTTCATGGAAATCGGTAAAGATGTTCATGAAAAAACCGGAAATATCTTCTTACAAGTGAAGCTACAGGTGGCGATACTCTGATGATGATGATGCAGTCCTGCGGAGCTAACTTCGTAAACGAAGATGGCGAAGCTTACATCGTAGGCAATGAAGTTGCAGAGAAATGCATCAATCTTTATGTAGATCTGGTTAAGAATGACGTTGTTAAACTTGTAAATAACTGGGATGAATATATCGCTACTATTACAGGCGGTGAGGCAGCAGGTATTGTAAATGGTAACTGGATCACAGCTACTCTGATGTCTACAGAAGATCAGAAGGGTCTGTGGCAGATCACAACAATGCCTAAAGTAGACGATGTTGATACAGCTACAAACTATGCAAACAATGGTGGATCTTCCTGGTATGTTACATCCAACTGCCAGAATGTAGAACTTGCAGAAGATTTCCTTGCAAGTACATTTGGTTCCAGCACAGATTTCTATGATGCAATCCTTCCGGAAGCAGGTGCAATCTCCTGTTATCTGCCGGCAGGTGAATCTAAGGTTTACAACGAGCCAAATGAATTCTTTGGTGGACAGCCAATCTTCTCCACAATTGTAGAATACTCTTCTCATATTCCGGAGTTCACAAAAACACCGTATCATTATGAAGCAAGAGAATGCGTCAACACAGCAGTTGTAAATATCGTAAACGGCACACCTGTAGAAGATGCCCTTCAGGAAGCTCAGGATACTCTGGCATTCAAGATGACTGAATAAATTCTGATCGCAGGATCAGATGATGTCAGGATTGCGGGAACAGTGAAACTGTGAAGCAATCTGTAGACAGTGATTAAGTGAATGAAAACAGGTAAGTGCGGGGGACTGCCAGCAGTCCCCCATCTTACTGCAAAGAGTTGGTAATTGTCCGGCAAAATGCCGAACAGTTACAGAGTTTTTGAAAGGAGGAGTTCACGTGAATTCTAAGAAAAAAGGTATGTCTCTGCTTGGCAAGCAGAGGGCAGCAGGATGGACGTTCCTGGCTCCTGCAACTATCATGATCGCGATCATGAGCTTTTATCCAATGATACGTGCATTTATCATTTCCCTGCAGACCGGAGCCGGAGCAAATATGAGATTTGCAGATCCGATCTTCAGCAACTATAAACGTATTCTGGCAGACAAGGTATTTCAGCAGTCTATTGTAAATACATTCCTGTATCTGATCATTCAGGTGCCGATCATGCTGATACTGGCAATTCTTCTGGCACAGCTTCTGAATAACAAAGATTTGAAATTTAAGGGATTTTTCCGTACCTGTGTATTTCTTCCATGTGCGACATCCCTGGTATCCTATTCATTGATCTTCCGTTCCATGTTTGCTACAGATGGTCTGATCAACAGTATTCTGATCAAACTTGGAATCTTATCTACCGGCTATAATTTTCTGGGGAATTCCGCCAGTGCCAAGATTGTAATTATCCTTGCGCTGATCTGGAGATGGACCGGATATAACATGGTATTCTATCTGGCAGGACTTCAGAATATTGAATATTCTGTATATGAAGCAGCAAAGATTGATGGCGCCAATGGCTGGAAGACTTTCTGGAAGATTACTGTTCCGCTTCTGAAACCGACAATTATTATGACATTTATCATGTCAATTAATGGTACACTGCAGTTGTTCGATGAGTCTGTCAACCTGACAAAGGGTGGACCGGCAAACTCAACAATCACAATGTCCCACTATATTTACAACACATGTTTTATTAACGTACCAAACTTTGGATATGCAGCAGCAATGTCATTTATCATATTCATTATGGTAGCTGTACTTGCATTTATTAATTTGAAAGTAGGTGATACACGTGACTAAGAAAAACAAATCAGCCATTCAGAGAAGATTGATTCCAACCTATATTTTTCTGATCATCGTGTCATTTATTTCAGTATTCCCGTTATACTGGATGATTTCAGCTGCAACTAATACATCCACAGATGTATCACGTGGACGAATTATTCCGGGAAGCCATTTTATGGAAAACTTCCGTAATCTTACATCCCAGCAGCCACTGTGGAGAGCACTTGGAAACTCCTTCTTTTATGCAATCCTTACTACAGTGATCTGTCTTCTGATCTGCTCTATCGCAGGTTACGGATTTGAAGTTTACCATGATAAGTGGAAAGACAGAGTATTTTCAATCCTGCTTCTGGCTATGATGGTTCCGCAGGTTGCAACTATGGTTCCGTTATTCAAAATGTTCTCCAAGGCAGGACTTTTGAATACAGCAGTAGGTTTTATCCTTCCGATTATTTCCACACCGTTTATGATCATGATGTTCCGTCAGAATGCCAGATCATTCCCGGTTGATATTATTGAAGCTGCACGTATTGACGGACTCAGCGAAGTAAGGATTTTCTTCCAGATGTTCATTCCTACAATGAAATCTACATATGCGGCAGCTGCTGTTATTACCTTTATGAATGCATGGAATTCTTATCTGTGGCCAAAGGTAATCATGACAGACAACAAGGCAATGACCATGCCAATGCTGATCGCCAACCTGATTACAGGTTATGTGACAGATTATGGTATGCTGATGTGCGGTGTATTGTTCTGTTCTATTCCTACAATGATCGTATTCTTTGTATTACAGAAACAGTTTGCAGAAGGTATTACCGGAGCAGTCAAATAAAAAACTGAAAAAGAAAAATATAACTTCGACCGTCTGGAAGACATTATCAATAATCTATACAGAGAGGGCGAAAGAGAACACCCGGCAGATTATGAAAAGTAATTTTGCCGGGTGTTTTTGATGCCTGTTTGGAAATTTATAGCAAGCCTCTTAATTAATATGCATTACTGCAACTATACAGAACCATATGGTTCCGAAAAGGTAGCATTATTTTATGGAATCGATATAGTATTAATAAATTTGTGGTAGGCATAACGGAAAAAGTACGGTAAAATAGTTAGAATGCGGAAAGTATTTTTCCAAAATAAAACAAAAGGGGGAGGGCCATGTCCGAAGTAAAGAATAAGAAAAAGAAATCAAGTATTATTCAGGTCAGTATTGGTGTTCTGGCAGTTATTCTGGCTATCCTTATTATCATAATGATGGGAATTGTCTCAGATATTCAGGGAACGGCCCGTATTGTAAATTATACCGGTTTAGTCAGGGGAGAGACACAGAGACTCATAAAACTGGAACTTTCCACGCAGCAGGAAAATGAGATGATCCATGATATAAGAACTTTTATTGACGGTTTGCGAAATGGAAATGATGAATTAAATCTTGTACGTCTCAATGATGTTGATTTTCAGAATAAAATGCGGGAACTGGATGATAAATTCTCTGACCTGTATAAGAAAATTTATCTTGTGAGGTTCAAAGGAGCCAGAAACACAGATATTATTCCGGAAAGTGAGGAGTTTTTTGTGATCTGCGATGAAGCAACAGGCCTGGCTGAAAAATATTCGCAGAAAAAAGCCACATCCTTATCATTGCTTGAGAAATATATCACAGCAGATATTGTTGTGCTGATGCTGTTGATCGGATATGAATTCATCAAAGCAATACAATATGCTGCAATGAACCGCCTGCTGCAGCGAAAGGTATATCTGGATGATGCGACGGGACTTCCGAACAAAATAAATGTGAAGAATTACTGAGTGAGGAAGAACCGGATGCAGATACCGGTGTCTGCAGTTTTGATCTTAATAATCTCCAGCGTATTAATGACAGCAGAGGTCATGAAGCCGGTGATGCCTATATTCGTAGATTTGCCATCTGCCTGCGGGCTTCCATGCCGGCAGAGCAGTTTGTGGGAAGAGCAGGTGGAGATGAGTTTCTTGCAGTTACCCATGGACTGGACAGGGAACAGATGACACAGTGCCTTGAAAAGGTGCGCAGAGATATGAGAGAGGAATCCAAAGTGTATCCGGATACTCCCCTGAGCTATGCAGCAGGCTTTGCACTGGCCGGCGATTTTCCCGGAAGTACAATGAGAGAACTGTTTAACTGCGCAGACAAAAACATGTATATCAATAAGAATCATGTAAAAAGGGAAGAAGCTGCTGCAGAAAAGCATCAGGGATATCAGCTGTTAAAGCTGCTTAATCAGCATGGCAGTAATTTCTCGGATTGTCTGTACTGTGATGCCAGGATGGATACTTATCGGGCAATCCGTTCCAGTGAAAATTTTTTCCTGGCCTCTGATGGTGCATATTCCGGAGCAGTGGAACAGATCATAGAGGAACAGGTTGAAAAATCCAGTCAGGCAGATATCCGCGAAGGACTGCAGATTTCGGAACTTCAAAAGAAGATGCATACGAAGAAAGATATTCTGGAATATGAGTATAATATCGGAAAACAGGGGGCATATAACCGCTTTACACTGATTCCGGTGGACTGGGATGAGGACAAAAAGCTGCATCATTTTCTTCTGGCATTTGAAACCATCCGAAAGACTTCTGAAGGTCAGACAGGTGCAAAAGAGCAGCTTCAGCTCTATTATGAACAACTGAAACAGTCAATCCTGGAAAATGACAGCTATGTGGATGCGCTTCTGGAATTGTCAGATGTGATCTATACAGTAAATCTGACAAAGGATGCTCTGGAAAGAAGGATTGTACTGAATGGAAAAGAACAGAAGAGCCGGGAACTTTTTATGGACTACCCGCTTCCATGTTCTTATCGGGATTATTGCTGGGAATATGAGAAAAAAATCACCCAGGAAACAATTGCCGGTTACTGCATGACAGATAACTGTGAAAAACTTCGTAAGAGGTTTGAGAACGGAGAAACAAATATGTCTGTGGAATATTGTGCCCGCGAAGATGATGGAAGTATCCGCTGGGTACAGAAAACAGTTCTTATGACCAGGATGGTGGTGTTTGATACAGAAATCCTTGCGGAGGTGCCTATGATTTATGCGATCATTCTGCTGCAGGATACCACACAGAGACATGAACGGGATGAGCAGGAACAGGCACGCCTTCAGGCCGCCTTCAATGAGATGCGTGCTGAAAGCAGGGCAAAAACGAATTTCCTCAGCCGTATGAGCCATGATATCAGGACACCTTTGAATGGTATTATTGGTCTGTTAAAGATTGACGAGACTCATTTTGAGGATAAGGAACTGATACAGGAAAATCATAAAAAGATGAAGATAGCAGCGGATTATTTGCTTTCCCTTATTAATGATGTTCTGCAGATGAGTAAAATAGAGGAAGGTCATATTGTTCTGACTCATGAATATATCTGCCTCAAAGAATCTGGTCTATGAGATTGAGAGTATTATCACTCACAAGGCAGCAGATGAGGATATTCAGTGGATTTATGAGAAAAATAAGGAGGATGTTCCTTATCCTTATGTCTATGGAAGCTCACTGCATCTTCGCCAGATTTTTCTGAACATCTATGGAAACTGTATTAAGTATAACCGGCCGGGAGGAAAGATCACTACGGTAATGGAGGCTGTAGATGTACATGATGGAATCTGTACATACAGATGGACGATTTCTGATACAGGTATAGGGATGAGTCCGGAGTTCCTGAGTCATATTTTTGATCCGTTCTCACAGGAAAAAACAGATGCCCGTAGTGTTTATCAGGGAACCGGTCTGGGAATGGCGATCGCCAGGGGATTGATTGAGCAGATGAATGGAAGTATTGAAGTGACAAGTCAGGTGGGAGTTGGGTCTGTGTTTGTCATTACCATTCCCTTTGAAATTGCCCAGAAACAGAAAAAGGATGAGGAACTTGCAGAGAAATATGATATTCGTGGATTGCATCTGCTGGCAGCC
>ENA-OQIF01000721-OQIF01000721.1-human-gut-metagenome-genome-assembly--contig:-NODE-721-length-10234-cov-2.253092_pt1 | contig 10234 bp, 8 predicted proteins | sample MGYA00242574_ERZ504738 | MGnify/ENA primary metagenome ERZ504738 (study PRJEB26092, sample SAMD00036437) | human gut metagenome | host: Homo sapiens | study: EMG produced TPA metagenomics assembly of...
ACGTAAGCGTTCATTCTCCTCTTGGAGTCGCTCTAGTTCTGTCATTTCTTTCCAAGTTTTCTTACGTTTACGCCCCATTTTAGGTACTCTGCCTCTTCTTTTCTCAACAATAGTATACCCATTTTTTATATTGTGCTATCTAGTTAGGCACCATTCCACCACTTGGAAGACAATAATCAAGACTTACACTTTTTTGTGAACGACCTTCAAGTAGCACTTTATCAATCATTTCTTGTTTTAATTCTGGTGAATCGTAACGATGCTTACCTTTCTTGATAATTTCTATTCCGTAACGTTCAATCAATCTCGTCATATATTTTAATCCAGAAGCATCCACACCAAATCGTTTTGAAAGTTGGTTGAAGGTTTGACCTTGCTTTCTCAATTCATATATTTGAACTTTATCTTCATAAGTTAGTTTCATAATAAAAACATCCCAAAAGTTAGATTGTTTCTGTCTAACTTTTGAGGTTTAGTTCAAAAAACTTCAAGAGTGTTTTCTTATAGATAAACTAAGACTAACCTAGCTCCTAATATCTCTGGTAACTAAAAAGGAGTGAGACAGAACAAATGTTCTGCCTCACTCCCACAAAGATCAAAAAGCTACTACACCATGTAGGTATTTCGATGTTTATTCAAATGCTAGACAATTTTGTCCTAACATTTGCTTAGGATGTTTTTTCTACACTAAGGATTTCAACAGAGTAGCTACCTGCTGGTGATTCGATAGCTACTTTATCTCCAACTTTCTTACCAATCAAGGCTTGAGCAATTGGGCTTTCATTTGAAATTTTACCTGAGAAAATATCAGCACCGGCTGCACCAACGATATGGTAAGTATCTTTGTCGCTTGTACCAACTTCTTGCACAACAACTGTTTTACCAATCGCAACTTCGTCATTGGCAACAGCATCACTATCAACGATCTCTGCGTAACGAATCTTTGTTTCAAGAATTTGAATTTGACCTTCAATAAAGGCTTGCTCATCTTTAGCCGCCTCATACTCAGAGTTTTCTGAAAGGTCACCATAAGAACGGGCAATCTTGATGCGTTCTACAACTTCTGGGCGACGTACGAGTTTGTACTCCTCCAATTCTGCTTCAAGTTGTTTTTTTCTTGCTAGGGTCATTACATATGTTTTTTCTGCCATTTTTTTCTCTTTCCTATTTTTTAGCCAGTTGGTTTGAAATCAAACTCAGTAGTCAGTGACTGAATTTTAATTAACCAATAAGACTATTTATCTTTTAGTTTGCTATTAATATAAGTTTCAACATTATGCTGGTGCTCTTCATAGCTCTCAGCAAAATAGACATTACCAGTTGATACATCCGCCACAAAGTACATGTACTTGGTAGAAGATGGATTGATAACCGCTTCTATTGCCGACAGACTAGGACTATCTACAGGACCAGGCATCAACCCTTTATGAACATAATCATTATAAGGGGAGTCAATATTCGTATCAATCGTTGCATCTTCTTTCAAGGTCGTTTCTTGACCAAGTTTTCCAAGAACATAAAGAACCGCGATATTACTTTGCAGGGCCATATCTGAATTAAGACGATTATAGAAAACGCTAGCAATGTTTTTACGGTCATCATCAGTTGCTCCCTCTTTTTCAACAAGAGAAGCTAGAGTCAAGATTTCATTAACGTTGTGGTTACTTGATAAAATTGTTGCATAGTATGGTGATAGGTGGGTATCCATCGTAGATAGCATTTCCTCTACCAAAGATTCCACCGTCGTATCGTCATGAATATTATAAGTCGCTGGAAACAGATACCCCTCTAGGACATACTTAGCATCTGTAGAATTCGGAAGGCTTGCCAACAAGGTTGGGTACTTCGCTTTCATCTTAGTAATGAAAGCATCATCCTTCATAAGTTTCAAGAAGTCTTTTTCCTTAAGTCCAGTAGATGAATGTTTACCTTTTTTAGCTGATGAATTAACTTCAACCGCCTTGGCGATTTTCTCAATGGTGTATCCTTCTTTAACCAAGACTGTACCCAGAGATGGTTCCTGAGGCTTATCACTTCCTTTTTTCTGAAGTGCCTCAATAATTTCATCCATAGTCATACTAGGCTGAAGGTTATAGTAACCACTTTTTAGATTTGAAATGTTCTTAAACTTGGTATAGTAATTAAAGACTTTACCAGATTTAATGACACCAGCTGATTCCAACAACTGACCGATGTAACTGCTACCTGAATTTTCAGGAATTTCAACACTAATAAACTTAGTCGACTTGACATCTTTTGCACCAACTGCATCACTAACATATCGATAACCAAAGAATCCAGCTAATGATAAGATAAGAATCAAGAAGACAATGATGTTTCTTGCAACTCGTCCTGCACGACGATTATTTTTATTGAGTTTTTGATTTCGGTTGGAGCATGAAATCGGTTCTTCGTTGATGATTCCGTCCTGTTTAACATCTTTTGGCGAAGACTTTTTCTTCTTCACTTTCTTACGTTTCTTTTTGTTAGATTTTTCAGAGGCTGCTGCTAAAGCAATACTCTCATCACCCTCATTACCATCAGTTACTAGATCTGACTGAACTCTTACTGGTTCAGAGTGATTACTTACTGTATGATGTTCCCGCAAAAATGCTTCTTTTTGACGTTCTGATGTCATCTTGGACACCAATTCTTTAGGATTCGTGTAGATAGCTTCTTTATCCTTAGCTTCAATAAGCTCCTTAGCAACATCTGCAGGAATATATTCTTCCTCTGATTCCGCGTTAAGACTAGTTTCCCAAACTGGACGTTTAAAACGACGTTTCGACGTTTCAGTCTCCTGAGGAATATTTACCTTTGTCTCCTCCTCAATTGGCTCTTTAGGAATAGACGCTAGGTTTGAATGAGCATCAGATACTAAAGACTCCGCTTGGGAATCTGAAAACAAGCCAAGACTATCTTGTTGAGAATCTTGGGCTGTCTCAGAAGTCATAGATTTAGCAAAGGCACTGTGTGAAACAGAATGTGAACTAAAATCTTGGTTACTTACTTTATTAGACGCTGAATCACTACGAGTTGTAGCGCTCTCAGCTGACGTTGAAAGTGGTGTCTCGGGCATAGTTGCACTTTTATTATGCTCCTCCTCACGAAGAGAACGGAGCCGTGTCGCTTCTTGTAAGTCTCGGAGAATCTGATTTTTGAAGCTTAGGCTATCTTCAGAAGCTTCCGAGTGTTCATTAAACTTGTCCGTCAAGGCATACCTCCTCTATAGTAACAAACGCCATTATATCTTAAAAAGTCAGTTAATGCAAATCAATTGGTTCTTTGTCACAGTAACGTAACACTGGTATTACTAGCCTTCTGGGTTCTCCCAGACCATATTATACCAAATACTATCGCCATGGTTTGATTTGGACTCACCTTCGTCAATGAAACCATTCATCTCATAGTAGGTAATCAGGTAATCATGACAAGTCAAGCTAATCCTTTGACGTTTTTGAGCAATAGCCAGGTCTTTAAAAGCTGCAATCAAGGATGTTCCAACACCTTGCCCTTTAAAGTCTTTGGAGATAGATAAACTAGTAACCGCGATATAGCCTCCTTGACTAGCATTAGGAGTTACCTTGTAGAACAAGTCATCTGTAAGATATCGTTCCGAAATCATAGGTCCTTCGATATAACCAGCTACAGTGCCATCAATTTCAGTAATTAGGAAAGTATCGCAAATTGTCTCTAAACGCTCTGCAAGAGCCTCTGGTGTAGCAGCCTCTTCAGGCGAAAAATTTATCTTGTTCGATACAAACAACATCAGTCCAATCATTCGTTCTAGCGTGTCGAATAATCATCTAAGATTCCTTTCTATCCAAGAGAAAGAGCCGAGCGAAATCGCTACAGCCCTCAATATATTACATATGGGTTTGCAAGCTTGCTAGGAGCTCTTCAAATGAACGTTCATAAAGTTGGATGTCCCCAGCTCCCATAAAGACATAGATAGCATTGTCATGGTCAAGGAGAGGTGAAACATTCTCAACTGTAACCACTTTAGCAGGTTTATTGATCTTAGCGGCAAGATCTTCAACCTTTACATCACCGTGGTCAACTTCACGCGCAGAACCATAAATTTGTGCCAGATAGACAGCATCCGCTTCATTTAAAGCCTCAGCAAAGTCATCAAGAAGAGCAATGGTACGGGTAAAAGTATGTGGTTGGAAAATAGCAACGATCTCTTTAGATGGGTACTTTTGACGTGCTGCATCTAGTGTTGCAATAATTTCAGTTGGGTGGTGAGCAAAGTCATCGATGATAACAGTATCACTAATAATTTTCTCTGTGAAACGACGTTTAACCCCTGAGAAAGTTTTTAGATGTTCAGCAACTAAGGCCATGTCAAAACCAGCTACATACAAGTTAGCAATAACCGCAGTTGCATTCAAGATATTGTGACGACCATAAGCTGGTACATGGAATTCCCCTATGATTTGTCCATCATGCTTCACCTTGAAGTTAGACCCCGTGGTTGTACGAATAATATCTGTTGCCATGAAGTCATCATTTTCTTCAAATCCATAATAATAGATTGGTGCATTGGATGTAATTTTACGGAGGTTAGAATCCTCACCGTAAACAAAGAGCCCTTTTTGTACTTGCTTTGCATAATCATCGAATGCTGAGAAAACATCATCAATACTTGTAAAGTAATCTGGATGGTCAAAGTCAATGTTAGTGATAATTGAGTAAGCAGGATGGTACGGCATGAAATGACGTTCATATTCATCTGCTTCAAAGACAAAGTATTGCGCATTGGCAGAACCACGTCCTGTTCCATCACCGATAAGGTATGACGTATCTGTGATATTTTTCATAGAGTGTGACAAGAGTCCTGTCGTAGAGGTCTTACCATGTGCACCAGCCACACCAAAGCTAGTGAACTGATTCATGAAATGACCCAAAATTCATGGTAACGCTTGAACTTATAACCATTTTTAATGGCATAAGCAATTTCAACGTTGTTATCTTCACGAAAAGCATTCCCAGCAATCAATTCAACATCTTCAGTGATGTTTTTTCATCGAAAGGAAGGATTGGAATGCCCGCTTGCTCAAGACCACGTTGAGTGAAGTAGTATTTTTCCACATCGGAACCTTGAACCTTGTGTCCCATTTGATGGAGCATCAAAGCCAAAGCCGACATACCAGATCCTTTAATTCCAATAAAATGATAAGTTTTTGACATAGTTTCTCCTTGCAATCAAACTGCGATTAATTTGCATCTTCTAAATGCGTCAAATTTAGTTCTTGAGCAATTCGGTGTTCACGGTGAATTTGACGTTCTGTGTAATTATAAACCTGGCTACGTTTCAAGAAGTCATAGCTATTTTTCTTGACGTTCTTACGAGATGGATTACTAGGTTGTTGATAAGTTGGAGCCACTTCTGCCAAGATATAAGTATCTTGTTTCAGACGATTTGCCAAGTGATGGATTTTTGAGTGTTTACCATTTGGTGCTAATGTTCTCTTAATAGCACTTACAGGAGCTCCCAAGATAGACGTCATCACTGGCTCCTTATCCGTCGTTACAGCAACTGCCTCAACAGTAGCCTCAAAGCTTGGCTTATTTTCTACTTTAGGCTTAGCAGCTAGTGAACGGATATTCGTAGATTTAGTTGATTGAGCTTCTTCGCGTAGGTATTTTTGGCGTTTATCACGTACGTCACGCTTCGCCTTTTCACGGGCTTCTTCAGCATAAGTCATTCCATCCTCTTGTGTTTCAGCTCGGTCTGGAGCCTGCTTACGTTTATGAGGCTTAGCTGACAAGAAATCATGGTTCAGAAAGAAATCGTTATAGTCCTTATCCTGATAAGGACCACGGATATTAGTGATTAAATCTTCATTTTCGTATAAACGCATAGAGATAGGTTCTTGCAAGCAAGATTCTCCGTCCGGAATCAACGGAAATTGTCGTCTTTGGCGATGCATAAAAGACTTCCTTTCGTTTTCGAGATGATACGTATCTTAATATAAACAATCGGGAATGGGGAGATACGTCTTGCAATATTCAATATTATAGCCTAATTCAAAAGATTTGCCTAGTGTCATTTTTATATCTTAGTATTCCAATATTGAATATAACAGATTAAGATATTGCAATACCAAGAATTTCTTTAATATCCTCAACTGTCATGCTAGCATAGCTTTCATTGCCATCTAATACTGTTGTAACGAGATTTTTCTTACCTTCTTGAAGCTCAAGAATCTTATCTTCGATAGTACCTCTTGTAATCAAACGGAAAACTTCGACATTTTGTTTCTGACCTATACGATGAGCACGACTAATAGCCTGCATTTCCACCGCTGGATTCCACCAAAGGTCAATCAGAATAACTGTATCAGCACCAGTCAAGTTGAGCCCTACCCCCCTGCTTTTAAAGAAATCAAAAAGCATCTCGACTCCCCTGATTGAAGGCTCTAGTCATCTCCTGACGACTATCAGATGGGGTCGACCTGTTAGCTTATAAGAGGAAATACCTAACTCTTGTAAAAGTTCCTCTGTAATATCTAACATCCCACGAAATTGTGAAAAAATAAGGACACGATGGTCTGATTCCTTAATTTGACTAAGTAGGTCTCTAAGACTATCTAATTTCCCACTATCACCAGCGTAATCCATAAAGAGGGCTGGCGTGTCACAGATTTGGCGTAAGCGGGTAATTCCTGACAAGATTTCCACCTTACGACGATTGATTTCCTGATCACTTGCTGAAATTAAACCTTGTTGCATCTGTTGCAATTGTGCTAAATAAATAGCCTTTTGACTATCCGACAATTCACTTTGGTGCGTAATTTCAATCAGGTCCGGTAAATCAGGAAGAACCTCATCTTTTTTACGTCTAAGAATAAATGGAGTAATGTACCGGGCCACTTCCATAGGTGTTAGCTTAAGAAAAGTTTTCTTAGCTGGTAAAAGCCCCGGTAAAACAATCTGGAAAATAGACCAAATCTCCAACAAATGATTTTCAATAGGCGTTCCAGATAGAGCTAGGCAATGCGGAACAGAAAAATCACGTAAATATTGAGCAATCTTCGTCTGAGTATTCTTCATGACCTGTGCCTCATCTAGAATGAGATAATCATACTGACCAGCCTTATAAACATCAAAATCCTGACGGAATGAAGCATAGCTAGTAATAATAATCTGATGGTCTTCTGCAATGATCTCATCACGTTTTGGCTTAAGTCCATAAGAAACTGCTACATCTAACTGAGGAGCAAATTTTTTTAAACTCATCCTGCCAATTGTAAATTAAACTCGATGGCGATAGAACCAAGACTCGTTGTCCATCCTCTAAATGTGCAGAAAGATAAGCAATGGTCTGTAAAGTTTTCCCCAACCCATATCGTCGGCTAAAATACCACCAAAACCATAGTGATGCAACATTGATAGCCATTGAACTCCTCTTTCTTGGTAAGGACGAAGGTCAACTTCTACATGATAGGATGGCAAGTCGAACGTTTCCGGTTTTCTCAAATGTTGCGCTAGCTGTTGAAAATCTTCTGAAAAACGAACAGAATCATTTTCTGAAAGAGAGTCCATCAATTGATAGGCGGCTAATTGATGGAGTTCTAGATGCCCTTCCCCCGAATAACGGGCCCTCAAAGTTCTTAGACTCTCACTGATACGTTGTGTCCCCTCATCAAAGACAATCAACTGACCACTACGATTAACAAAGTAGGGCGCTCTGTCCATCAAAGCTTCTAAAGCATGATCCACATCCTCATCATCGAGACTTGAAAAATCAAACGAAATATCTAATAGATTTCCTTGACGCTCTACCTGAATTTGTGGACTCTGTTCAACACGTAAGTCACGCAACTCCTGTCCAATAAGAACTGGCCCTGCATTTTCAAAAGCTGGTAGAGTATTTATAAAGAAATCATAGAGCTCTTGATTGCTATTTAAGCGTTTAGATGACTGAAAATCAGGGGTAAATCCATGTTTAACCATCAAACGAAAAATAGCCTGTTCATTACGATAGTTACTAGTAAAGCCTAAATGACTTAACTCATAACGATTATCCACAACATATCCATCAAAATCAAAAGCCAATGTGAGCACAACCTCGCGTTCACCTTTCAAATCAAAGCGAAATCTCGGGGTGAAATCTTTGATATTAAACGCTTTTGGGGCTTTAACCGGTCCCATAGTCTTAAAATCAGAAAGACTAGCAGCTAAGATAGCTTGTTCTTCTAGATTAAAACTGACATGTTTATTCAAATCGCTTCCGATAGGGAGAGAACGTAAGCCAAGCAAAATTTTTTGCTGTTTTCTATTAAGACGATAGAAAACACCCTGATAAAAGATAATACGATTATTAAAAAATGTTTGGCTATTTTTCTCAGTAACAATCAATTCAATCATTTTGGGCTCGACACAAATATCAAACGAGAAAAGATTGGCTTCAGCAGTCAAGTCCTCTACCAAAAAGCTGCGATATTCAATACCTTCCCATTCAAACCTGAAGCCATCCAAATCTTGCATCAACCTCAATCCCTCCTCAAAAAAACCATAGGGGAGACTAAGGTGTCGTGCATTATTCGGTAAAATAAAGGTTAAATTTGTTTTGGCTTCATCTGGAATCATCCGTCCTAAAAAGTCTAAAAATGCTTGTGAAGCCTGGTCAAACTGAATGAGTGATAGAGGTTCATAGTAATTCTTACCTATCTGATAATAGCCTTCAGTCTCTATAAGCTTGAGGAAGGCTGGGATATCTCGAACAACGTAAGAACGTTCGTCCGGTAAGCGACGTAAACGTAAACTCCACCAAATCTCTGAACCAAAGGTAGATTCCTCTCCCTCTACCGTGAGGCTATATCTAACTGTATCATCCTCATTCAGAGAAAGGCTCTCTAAAAATAAACCACCAAAAGAACGCCCCCGCTCTTGGTCCTGGGCGGACTCTTGTTTCTCCTCTAATTTTGCTAAGAGACGCTGGCCCTCCTTAGCATTTTTTAGATAATACTCAACCGCTGCCAAATGGGAGCAATAGCCTTTTTGAGCGAAAAAATCACAGTCACACATGATTTCAGGATCATCGAGTGCATAAATTAAATGATGTTGGCCAACCGTCGTGTCCAACTGAGTTTCTGAGACCTGACTAATGGCAATTAAACCCTTTTCAAAAAGTTAATTCCCTCATTACGGACTCTACCCGGAATCAATTTCGCCATAGTATTCACCCCTATCTTATCCCCCCTATTACTAGCACAAAACTCTTATAAATTCGGACTTCACAAAGATAAAACAAAAAAACACTCCCTAGGGAGTGTCGTCGATTTTTATTAATAATCAAGTTTATCTGAGTGACCTGAACCATTGCCTACATAGTAACCTGTCTTACAGTTGATACTAAAGAGATAAGTTCCATCTGGAAGGTACATGTTGTAGTAACCATTTCCGTTGATGATGTTGACTGGCTCAAGGATAAAGTTATCTCCTGAGAAGTACCCACGTGAGTGAGATGTTGCAATGATCTTATCAAGAACACCATCAGCCCAAGTCCAAGCTGGATTACTTGTATCCGCTACTACGTTTGCATTATAAGGCACACGAGAGCGATCACGTTGAAGGATAGATGGATTGTAATTCATGATGCCACGTGTCACAACTGTTGAAGTTGCAGCTGTACCACTAGAAACTCCACCAGCCGCACCTGTTACACCTGAATTAGCTGCTCCAGATGTGTTATCTCCCGAAGGAGTAGCGGTATTAACACTTTCAGAAGCTGTCACTGCAGACGTTGCACTTGCAGCCTTACCCTTTTCTTCAAGCTGTGTTTTACCGCCCTTAATGACTTCTTGGATAATGCTATCAAGACTAGCATTGCCAGTATTTGTTACACGTTCTGAAAGATCATTAAAGTTTGCATCAGATTTAACTGAGATAGAGGCATTATAGCTACCGTCTACAAGAGCATCTGATTCATACTTACTATTGACTTTTTCAATAGCTTCGATTTGTTTCTTCAAGTTATCGTATTTGGTCTTAGCTGCATCATAATACTTGGTTTTTTCCAATTTTTTAAGTAGTTTTTCCAAGTCTGATAGCTTACCAAATTGATCATTAGCTAGTTTTGTTTGCTCATCATCTGTGAAGAAATTCTTATACATGTCTTCGAAGGCTTTATTATCAGAAGCTGATGCGCCCTTGCTTGATGATGATATCACTGCTGAAGAAGCAGTGCTTGTAGTTTTCGCAGATTGGCTATGTGTTACTTTAT
>ENA-OQIF01000723-OQIF01000723.1-human-gut-metagenome-genome-assembly--contig:-NODE-723-length-10221-cov-2.998613_pt1 | contig 10221 bp, 8 predicted proteins | sample MGYA00242574_ERZ504738 | MGnify/ENA primary metagenome ERZ504738 (study PRJEB26092, sample SAMD00036437) | human gut metagenome | host: Homo sapiens | study: EMG produced TPA metagenomics assembly of...
CTGAACTATGGATTTGCTAATATTACCGATGCCGGCTGGCAGCAGCCGACCGATGCGCCGGGACCGATGGCTACCAGAGAAGAACTGAAAAACATCATGCGTTTCTGGCTGACACTTGGTTGTGACGGTTTCCGTGTGGATATGGCCGGTTCGCTGGTGAAAAACGATGAAGATAAAAAAGAGACGATCCGCCTGTGGCAGGATGTGCGGGCATTTTTGAATAAAGAATTCCCGGAAGCGGCGCTGGTATCCGAGTGGGGAAAACCGGAGGTGGCACTGGAAGCGGGATTTGATATGGACTTTTATCTGCATTTTGGAGATACCGGTTATATGGATCTGTTCCGGGGAGATCATCCTTATTTTGGTGGAGATCCGGAGAGTGATATCTCTGTATTTGCAGGGATCTTTGCAAAAAATCAGGAGAATCTGCGGGGGAAAGGCATGATGTGTATGCCAAGCGGCAATCACGATATGGCCCGGATCTCTTATCAGCTGGATGAAGAGCAGATGCGTCTGGCCTATGGATTTATCTATGGTTTTCCGGGAGCACCGTTCTTATATTATGGCGATGAGATCGGGATGCGTTATATCCCGGATATGATCTCTGTGGAAGGCGGTTACGAGCGTACCGGTTCGAGAACCCCGATGCAGTGGTCGAAGGGAGTCAACGGAGATTTTTCCAGTGCACCGTCCCGGATGTTATATATGGCGATGGATCCGGACACCGACCGTCCGGACGCGGAAAGCCAGATGGCGCAGGAAGACAGCTTATATCACTGGATCCAGCGGCTGATCGTACTCAGAAAAGCGTATCCCTGCTTTGGAAATGACGGGTATGCGGAATTTGTCAAAGCGGAAAAAGGATGCTCTCCGATCGTGTTAAAAAGAGAAAAAGAAGGAAGCTGCGGATACGTGGTGCTGAATCCGTTCGATCAGCCACTTTTTGTTGAAGACTTCGGCATCGATCAGACCGAACAGCTGATCTGCCGTGGAGGGGCACCGAAAAAGACAGAAGATCATCAGCTGGAGATCGCTGCAAAGAGCATGGCCTGGCTGCTTGTAAAATAAAAGGAGGAATGAAATATGCCACAGATGCACTGTAATTTTTTTTCCACTCCCTGGGACACGGAGTAGATCTTACGATCACCCTTCCGGGGGTAAGTCCCTGTGATATGGATGATCCGGCTTTATTAACACATCAGATGCCGGAAAAATTCCCGGTGTTATACCTCTTACACGGTCATGGAAATGATTATCTTTCCTGGGAGCGTTTTACCTGCGTCAGCCGTTATGCGGAAGAGTACCGGATCGCAGTAGTCTCGGTATCGGTAGGAAATACCCTGTACATGGATACCATCTACGGAGAAAAATACTATGAATTTATCGGAAAAGAGGTTCCGGAATTCGTGAAGGCATATTTCCCGGTCACAGACCGGCCGGAACACACGTATATTGCTGGTGCGTCCATGGGCGGCTACGGAGCACTTGTCCATGCGATGAAAGATACCGAGCAGTATCGTGCGGTCGGTGCTTTTTCACCGGCAACGGTATGGGCGAAAGATCTGGAAGAAAAAGTAGGCCATAAGTTCCCGGAACCGATGGATCTGTACCAGATCATCCGTGACGATGTGGATGCGGGTAAGAAGCTGCCGGATATCTTCTTCTGTGTGGGAAACAACGATTTCCTGATTGAATCGGTGGACCGTTTTGAAGAATATCTGAATGAATTAAAGATCGACCACCGCTTTGACCGGGTGGATGGTTATGAACATGAATGGAGATTCTGGGAGCTGGAACTGCCGGAATTCCTGGACTGGCTGCCGCGGACCGACAGTTACGCGAAAATGGGTAAACATAAGATGTAAAGGATACCAGGGGAACAATCCGGTATCATATGACAGGAGGAACTTTCATGAATTTTGATGTATTCGAGAAAAAAGCAAAGGAACTGGGTGTTCTGGGAATCGTTGTGACGAAAGACGGAAAAGAAATCGGCAAGAAACTGTGGGATGAGCAGTGCAGAAGAAATGTATATTCTGCAAGTAAAAGTTTCACTTCCACAGCTGTGGGAATCGCAGTAAAAGAAGGTCTGCTATCCCTGGATGAAAAACTGGTGGACTGTTTTGACGAAGATCTTCCGGAAACTGTCAGTGAGAACCTTGCAAAGGCTACGGTAAAAGACCTTCTGACCATGTGCCTCGGACAGGAAAAAGCGGAACTGATGGGTGCACAGCGCCCGGTTTATGAGGAAGAGGACTGGGTGAAGATGAGTCTTGCCCTCCCGTTTGTCTACGAGCCGGGAACAAAGTTTGTATACAATAACGTAGGTCCGTATCTTGCAGGTGTTCTGGTAGAACGGAGAGCCGGATGTGATCTGGTATCCTACCTGTATCCGCGACTGTTCAAACCGCTGGGCATCGCCCGTCCGACCTGGGAACTGGATCCATATGGTCATGTCTTCGGTGCCGGCGGACTTTTCCTGACAATGGATGAACTCCACAAACTGGGACTTCTCTATCTGCAGAACGGAAACTGGAACGGAAAACAACTGGTACCGGAAAGCTGGGTAAAAGCAGCTACCAGCAAACAGGTTGAAAATGATGCAGACAGCTTCGGTTACGGTTATCTGTTCTGGGGCGGCAGAGAAAACACCTTCCGCGCCGACGGAAAATACTGCCAGTGGTCCATCATCAGTCGCGAGAAAAACGCAGTCATCACCGTTGTCGCAGAATGCCGCAGAAGCCCGGAACTGATGGATGCGGTGTTTACGGAGGTATTTCCGCAGGTGTAAACGGATAGATATGGAAAATGAAAGGAAGCAGGAAAACGGATAGCGTTTTTTGCTTCCTTTTGAATATATAATAGAAAATAGAATATTGCGTAGCTTTAAAAATGCAGTTATGATAACAAAATGGTAGTATCCACAGATGCTTTTCAGACAAACAAAAATATCTAATCAACATATCTAGATCACATATCTAATACTCAAAGTCCTGAGAAAAGAGAAAATATCCGATGTATGAGTAAATGAATATAGAACATAATACGGATGTTTTTTTATAGAGTTTGAAAGAAAGTTGTTTCTTAAACAAAAGACATTCGCCCTGAAGAAAAGTGTGATACTATAAAAGAAAGGCAAGGGGAAAACTCCGGAAGAGATTGCGGATATGACAGGAAAGAACCTCGAAGAAATATTAAAAATTCAGCAGAAAGATTTACAGGTGGAAGATGAAAATAAAAATTAGAGATATTCCGACTTTTTATAAAATATTATTTCCGAGCATAGCGATAACCCTGATGGTTACGCTGACTTCTACGATCTTTACCTATAATAAAGCTTCAGAAATTATTCTGAAAAAAACGGTGCGTCAGAGTCAGGAAACGGTCCGTCAGATGTCGGAAAATTACGAAAATTTTATGCAGGGAATCTATGACAAGATCAATTACATAGCATACAGTGCGACAACACAGGAGGAACTTTGTTATGGTGAGAAGGGCGTTTATGAAGAAGGATATTTTTCACGGGAAAGAGAATTAAAACGTCAGATGGTACGGTTGTTTAACAGTTTTTATGTGGACGATCTGCAAATCTATGCGAAAAATGGAAAAGATTATTATTTTTCGGTAAAGCAGGAGGTAAAAAAGCCGGAAAAAGAAGAAATTGCGAAAATGATACAGCAGGCTACGGATGCAATGGGAGGAATTGTCTGCATCAATGATTTGAAACACAGTGGTCATCTTCAGATTGTAAAAGAGGTAAGGGACAATCTGAAGATGTCTCCAATTGGAACGATCCGTCTGTCCATCAATTCTGATGCGCTGGAACAGATACGGAAAAATGTTAATTTTGCTTCAGAAGGTGCGGTATTGATTCTAGATGAAAAGAATCAGATCGTGCAGGGGCAGGCATCGGAACTTTCGAAGAAAGCCGATCAGCTCTTTCAGGCAACGGAAGGCGAATTTGAATATCAGATGCAGAAGAAAAATACCAGGTGGTTTACCGGGTATCTGATACGACAAAATGGAAAGTGATTGGTATTATTCCACTAAGGGAAATATCTGCAGATTTACTGCCGATTCAGAAACAGATGATCAAGACGCTGATGATAGGGATTTTATCAGCAGTATTCTTTCGTTTTATTATCCTATGTCATCGTACATCCGATTCGGGCAACTGTATTGGCGATGCACCGGTTTTCAGAAGGAGATTTTGAAGTACGTCTCAGCGAAGAAGAAAGATGAATTTGGTGAGATGAATCGGGTGTTTAATGAGACAACAAGAAAGATAGAAGAACTCATGCATGAAGTAACCAACAGCAAACTGTTAAATAAAGAGATGGAGTTTAAAGCTTTGCAGGCACAGATCAATCCTCATTTTCTGTATAATGCGCTGGATACCGTCAACTGGATGGCTATGAAAAAAGGAGATACCGAGATCTGTGATATGGTCAGTGCAATCAGTAATCTGATGCGGATTAGTATTGGAAATAAGCAGGATATTTTCAGCATCCGACAGGAATTGAAATATGTAAAAGATTATCTGTATATACAGGAGACACGCTACCGGGATCGCTTTCAGGTGTATTTTGCAATTGATGAGAAAATTCTGGATGAAAAAATTCCCAAACTGACGATTCAGCCACTGGTTGAAAATGCAATTGTACACAGTGTGGAGGTATCAAAAGGAAAGACTGTTTTGAACATAAATGGTTATATTGAGCAGGGAAATGTTGTGATCGAGATTAAAGATGACGGAGTCGGAATGGATCGAGATACCTTACTTCATCTGTTGGATCCACCGGAAGGGGAAGAAAAGGATATTTCTGTTGCTCATACGGGACTTGGCATGTATGCCGTTCATCAACGTCTGCGCTATCTGTATGGGGAAGAATACGGACTGACAGCAGACTCGGAGCCGGGAAATGGTACATGCATAAAAATCTGTATTCCGTTTACAAAAGGAGAAGAGAAGACATGGAGTTAAAAATTTTAATTTTGGATGATGAGTATATTATTCTGGATGGTCTGTGTTCGTTCCCGTGGGAGATGTATGGATGTAGAATTGTCGGGAAAGCGATGGATGGGGAAGAAGGAATGGAACTGATTGATCGATACCAACCGGATATTATATTGAGTGATATCAAGATGCCGGAGAAAGACGGGATTCAGGTTGCAAAATATGCGAAGGAAAAATATCCAGATACCGAAATTATCTTGTTGACAGGTATACGATAGTTTCAGCTATGCACAACAGGCGATTACAATTGGAGTAGCAGATTATTTACTAAAACCGGTGAATTTCCGTGAAATGCAATGAAGTGATAGGAAAGACATGCAAAAAATACGGAAAAACCAATTTGAAAGACAGGATTACTATGAACTTCAGAAGAATTACCAGAAAGCATTGCCGGAAATCAGAGCAAAGCTAATCTCTGATCTGTTAAATGGAAGATTAAAAGACAGGGATGCTTTGGAAAAGAAAATGAATCAGGTGAATCTGAAAATAGAGAAATATCTTGTTATCTATGGAAAATTAAGTGGAGAAACACAGTTGGATATAGATCCAGGACTGTTGGATTTTATTATTTGTAATATCTGCAAGGAATATCTGGAAAAATTCAGTTATCGGGTATACGTGGAGACAGATCCGCTGGGTTATACATTTTTAATTGCCTTTGATGAAGAGGTCAATCAAAAAGATGCTATCAGCAAGTGTAAGAAATACTGTGAGGAGATGGTAAAGAGTATTCAAGAAGTTATGAAGTGTACAATGGCAATTGGAATCAGCCAGGTTTTTCGGAATTCCTATGATATGGCCTTGGCATACAGACAAAGTGTTACTGCCTGCGAGAATAATTTTAGGAAATGAAGAAAATGGAGGAATTATTGAATACCAGGACGTTTGCCAGTGGGAGAATACAGCATGGGAAGTAACTGTCGGAGAGAAAAGGACACTTTTTTCCGCAATTCATCAGGGGTATGTTGAAACGGCAAAGGAAATTGTGAACAGAATTTTTGAAGGTTGTCAAGATATAGACGTGATGCGATATGCAGCTATGGAATTATTGATCAGCTGTTTTCAGTATGTGCTTAATGATGAAATCGCTGGGATAGATGAAAACAGCAGAAATTTATTACCGGCAAAACTGGAAAAGCCTCTTTTTTTGCCATAATAAGAAAGAATTATTGCGGATTGTGAATGATACAATTGCAAAACTTCAGGAACATAATCAAGATGTAAAACTTGATAAGAAGCAACAAATGGCGACACGGATTATGGAATATATCTGTGAAAATTATAGTCAGGATATTTCTCTTGATGAGTTGTCGGAAAAATTTCGAATCAGTAAAACATATATCAACAATTTATTGAAAAGTTTTTACCATAGAAGTTTCTTGGATATTTTGCAGGATTACCGTCTAAAAGAAGCAAAAAAGATGATTTTGGAAAACCAATATAAGATCAGTGAGATTGCTGAGAAAGTGGGATACCATGATATCAGTTATTTTATTCGTGTTTTCAAAAAAAATATGGGGTAACACCGAACAACTATGGAAAATATTAAACATTGTTGGAAAAAAATAACACAAATTTTTGGAAGGTGTGAAAATGTGTTACTATTTTGTGTTCAAATGTACTAATTCTGCAAGAATCTTTCATTCAATGGATGATAAATCTTTTATATAATAAATCCACAAGAAAAAACAGAGTGACACATATTTAAAAAAGGGAGGTAACAAATTTATGAAGATGAAAAAATTAGGCGCTTTGTTGTTAGCGGGTGTTATGACAATGTCAACACTGCTGACGGGTTGTGGAAATGGTGCATCCGGAAGTTCGACAGGTGGAAATACCTCACAGACGGAGAGCGGAAGTAATGGTGAGAGAAAGAAAATCACAATTCTCATGAGAGCCAGTGAAACATCAGCAAAGTACATCATCATGAAAAAACTGCTGACAGACTTCAGTGAGGAAAAAGGTCTGGAGCCACCAGAATTTGAATTGATTAGTGGGGATGCGGACTATGTAACAAAATTACAGTTGTACATTAACAGTAATACACTGCCGGATATTTATGGATGTGCGAATGGTGCATTGTCAGCAGCAGCTAAAGATATCGGCGGTATTGTGAATATCGGTGACGAACTGGAACGTGTCGGAAAGAAAGACGATATGAACGCTGCGGTTTATGACTTCTTTAAGGATAAAGACGATGGTAATGTTTATCTGTTCCCGGAAGCATTGAACTGTGAATTTTTCTTCTACAGGAAGGACATTTTTGAAAAATATAATCTGGAAGCTCCGACAACATGGAATGAGTTTCTGAATACTTGCAAGACACTGAAAGACAATGGAGAGATTCCATTGATTGTAGCAGGAAAGAAAACTGGCAGTTGATGCGTTATCTTTCCTTTGCACCATGGAGAATGACAAAGGATCAGTTTATTATGGACTATATTGACCAGAAAGCTACATTCTCTGAGAATGCAGCTGCAAAAGAAGGTGCAGATCTGTTATACACTCTTGGTACAGAAGGGTATTTCCAGGGTGGTTTCTTAAGTACAGACTATACGGCGGCGACAGATTTGTTCTTTGGTGGAAATGGTGCTATGTGGTACAGTGGATCCGGACAGATCACACAGGCAAGTGAAATGTATAAGAATGGACAGCTTGGATTCTTTGCAGTGCCGGATGTGGATGGTCAGGAAAATATGGAAACAAATGTGCCGATTCATGGTGGGTTTGGAACTGCATTTAATGCTAAAACATATGATGATACAATGAAAGAATTCTTCGAATATATGTGTAATCATTATTCAGAAGGATGTTATAACGATGCGCAGGTATTTTCACCGTTTAATGATGAGATTCCTGAAGGATTGGATCAGTTATTCTATGATCTGCAGCCACTGTTTGAAAATGCTACAGATGCCTGGGTATCCTGGGATGACAAGCTGGATTCCGCAACATTAACCAATATTGTGGATGAACAGCAGAAACTGGCACAGGGAAAAGAAACACCGGAAGAATTTGAGGCAGCAGCAGACCAATTTATCATTAACAACTCAAAATGATAGTGAGTGATAGGAGGAGAAGAGCATCATGCAAAAGTCATATGGACAAAAAAAGGTAATCCTAATGTTCTTACTCCCGGCATTTATCGTATACACATTGTTTGTAGTGGTTTCAGTCATATGGGCAGGCTATTATAGCCTGTTCGACTGGAGCGGTGTAGGTGAAAAGATATTCCTGGGTATAAACAATTATAAACAGTTGTTTACACAGGACACCGTATTCTGGACGACGGTGTTACATACACTTGTATATACCGTAATATGTGTTGTGATCCAGGTGTTTGGCGGATTGCTTTTTGCGATTTTCCTGTCAAGAATCACAAAGTTCAGAGCCGGACTACAGACACTATATTATGTGCCGGTAGTAATTTCATCGGTTGCTATCTGTCAGATTTTTACGAAATTGTTTTCTGTAACACCAACTGGTGTTATTAATGCTTTACTTTCGGTATTTAATCCGGGATTTGCTGTATATGGAGTGGATTTCAAATGATTCTCTTTCATTAATTATTGCAGCATCGGTCGAGGGATATAAATATCTTGGATTGTACATGGTTATTTTTTATGCAGCTTTGATAGGAATTCCGAAAGAACTGGATGAAGCGGCTATCATGGATGGAGCAAATGTAATTCAACAGTACAGATATGTAAAAATACCGTATATCAGACCGGTAATCATAGCAAATTGCATCCTGGTATTAAATGGCTCTTTGCGTTCTTTCGATATTTCATATCTGTTGACAAAGGGTGGACCTGGAAATTCATCAGAATTAATGTCAACATACATGTATAAACAGGCATTTACCAGTATGAAATATGGATATGGCAGTGCGGTTGCGATGGTTATTGTAGCCATCTGCTTAATAGTAGGATTTCTGTTTAGACGGTTTACGGAAAGAGGTGGTGAAGAATGAGATTAAAGACCAAGAGAAATATTTTTACAGGGTTAAAAACCATTACAGCAGCCCTGCTGATTATTTTACAGGTATATCCCATTTTTTATGTAATCATCTCCAGTATGAAGACAACAGATGATTTTCGGAGTCTGCCATCTTATGCATTACCGAGTGCTTTAAATTTTGAAAATTACATTAAAGTGTTCACAACGAGTCCAATGCTGAACTATTTTAAGAATAGTATTATAATCACAGTAGGAGTTTTAATTCCGTTACTGTTGATCAGTTTTATGGCAGGGTTTGCGTTGAGTAAGATCCAATTCAGGGGAAATAAGAAGATTTTGTCTTACTTTTTACTTGGATTGATGCTTCCGTTTCAGGTTGCATTGATTCCGTTATTCACTATTTTTAGTAAGATGGGAATCCTCAACACCTATCCGGCAGTCATTTTGCCACAGATTGCGTTCTCTCTGTCATACTCGATTCAGCTGTTTTATTCATTCAGTAAATTCCTGCCGGATGAGATTATCGAGGCTGCAATCATTGATGGGTGTTCACCGATGCGGACATTTTTCAAGATTGTATTTCCGATGTCGACGAACTCGCTGCTGACGGTAGCAACGATGCAGGGTGTCTTTACATGGAATGATTTTATCAATGCCTATACGTTTACGAGATCTACCAATATGAAAACTGTTACGTTGGGGCTGAACGACTTTGTCGGTTTTATGGGAACTACAGACTGGGGTGCTACATTTGCGGCAATTACCGTCACTGTGTTACCGACATTTTTGTTTTATTTCTTTACGAATAAGTACATGCTCAGCGGTTTGACCGCCGGAGCAGTCAAAGGATAATTTTATATGCCTGCGGGCAGGAAAGAGAGGAAAATCATGAAAATTTATTATCAGCATCCAAATACCTGGTTTGGCGATTGCATGCCTTTTGGAAAGGATGATACATTCTATCTGTTCCACCAGAGAGATACCAGAGTCCCGTGTCCTTTTGGAGAACCATTTGGCTGGGATCTGGCAACCACAAAGGATTTTGTGACTTATGAGGATTGCGGTGTGGCGATTCCGAGAGGAACGGATGAAGAACAGGATCAGTTCATTTTTGCCGGAAGCATCTGTGAAGACAGAGAAGGAAAGTATCATGCGTTTTATACCGGTTACAACAGAGATTATCCAAAAACAGGGAAAACCATCTCAGGTACTGATGCATGCGGTCAGTGAGGATCTGAAACACT
>ENA-OQIF01000724-OQIF01000724.1-human-gut-metagenome-genome-assembly--contig:-NODE-724-length-10217-cov-2.002775_pt1 | contig 10217 bp, 7 predicted proteins | sample MGYA00242574_ERZ504738 | MGnify/ENA primary metagenome ERZ504738 (study PRJEB26092, sample SAMD00036437) | human gut metagenome | host: Homo sapiens | study: EMG produced TPA metagenomics assembly of...
AACCTGAGGGTGTGAAATAGAGATGACTGGCATACTGAAAGTTGCGGTAATTGGTGCCGGTGGGCGTATGGGACAGACCTGCTGTGATGCCATCGAGAACTGCACTGATATGCAGCTGGTTGCCCGCTTAGGTCGCGGTGATGAAATCACGGCACAAACTTTGCGGGGAGCGCAGGTCGCTGTCGAGTTCACTATCCCCAACGCCAGTTTCGCTAATACCGAGGCGATTTTGCGCGCTGGTGCGCACGCGGTAGTAGGTACCTCAGGCTGGGACGAGGACGCACAGGCAAAAATTCAGGAAGTGGCGCGCGAAACTGGGCGTAACGTATTGATTGCACCCAACTTTGCCCTCTCCGCAGTGCTGGTGATGGTTTTTTCCCGGCTGGCTGCACCGTTCTTTACTTCCGCCGAAATCGTAGAAACCCATCACCCTAATAAACTAGATGCCCCCAGCGGGACAGCGTTAGTAACCGCCCAGCAAATGGCGGCCGCCCGCAAGCAAGCCGATATTCCGCCAGCCCCCGATGCCACTACCACCGACCCTGAGGGTGCGCGCGGCATGAAAGTTGGGGACGTGGGGATTCATTCCTTGCGGATTCTGGGAGCGAATGCCCATCAAGAAGTAATCCTAGGTAACCAGGGAGAACAGTTACGACTAGATACTGACTGCTTTGACCGTTCCTCTTTTATGCCGGGTATGCTGCTGGCTGTCCGTAAAGTTGCCGCTGCGGCTCCTCTGACGGTGGGGCTAGATAAAGTCATGGATTTAGGAATCTAAGGTGTTATCAAGGTCAGATGCAACCGGATCGGTTCGCCTCGCTAAAAGTGAAGATATGCCGAGTTGGGGACAAATTCAATCGACTGCAATGCGTAAAGATTTACATTCTCATTTAGGGCAGGTAGACCCGCAAACTTTAGCGCTGATTAACTCCGGAGAAATCACTAAAGCCTGGACACAATCCCTGCTTATCCCGCCCTCCCCAAAACATCATTTACTTTCGGCAGTAAACAAAGGACAGGTTGTGGGAATGGCGGCGATTGCCCCGGCTCCTACAATGTTGGCGAAGCCGAAACAGTCTCCGCTAGCGCAGCGGGGAGCAGATTCGGAAATCGTGGCTCTAGAGGTTAGCGATTGGGAAAAGAACCTCGACGATGCTTCTCGCCTACTTCACGCGATTGTTGATATGTTGCGACTTTCGGGAGCAAGCCGGGTACAAATCTGGTTGGCGGCTGGGGGGAAAGAAAAAATCCGGTTCTTTTCCGAATGCGGATTTTCTCCGGCCGGTCTGCGTCAGGGCTTGCAGGTGGGGCATGAATCCATGGTGCAGCACCTGTGGTTTTGTGACCTTTAGACCCCTCTCGCTCGCTTTTTGGACGAAATAAAATCGGCAGGTAGAGCAGGTACAGTGGAGTCATGAGTAACCTAGAGAGTGCTTTTCGGTTAGCTGGTTCGGTTGGGGTAGCGATGGTAACCCCCTTTAAACCTGATGGTGCTGTAGATTATGACGCCGCCGCAAACCTAGCGAAACACCTGGTAGACCAGGGAGTAAACCATCTGGTGCTTTCTGGAACCACCGGGGAGGCACCTACCACTCATCTAGATGAAAAAGAACAGCTAATAAAGGTAGTTCGCCAAGCAATCGGAGACGATATTTTCATTACCGCCGGCGCTGGCTCTAATGACAACTGAACACTCGGTACGGATGGCGCGCAGCGCCCAGGAAGCCGGAGCTAACGGGCTTTTGCTGGTTTCTCCTTACTATTCTCGTCCCTCCCAAGAGGGGCTATATCAGCACTTTGTGAAAGTATCCTCCCAGGTAGACCTGCCGATAACTCTTTACGATATTCCCGGACGCACCGGGGTAGCTATTAGTGATGAACTGCTAAAACGCCTGGCTGAAATCGATAGTATTGTGGCGGTCAAAGACGCTACCGGCAAAGTCGAGATAGGTGCAAGACGGATAGCGCAAACCGGGCTAGCTTTTTACTCCGGTGACGACGCTCTTAACTATTCGTGGCTAACTCATGGGGCTATCGGGATTATCAGCGTGGTCGCTCACGTAGCCGCTCCCAGCTACCGCAAAATGGTGCAGCTGGTAGAAAAGGGAGACTACCAGGGGGCTCTGCAACTTTCCCTAGAACTGGAGCCCCTGGTGAAAGCGTTAATGGGAGGGGGACAAGGAGCAGTAATGGCCAAGCACGCCCTCGCCCTCCAAAAAATTATTCCCTCTGATGCTTTGCGTTTGCCTCTAGCCCCAGCCAGCAGTGAAGAAATAAAACAGCTGCAAAAAACGCTTGCAGATTTCGCTTTGCTCTAGGTCTGCGGGCTCGCTGCCGCTAATATCCCTAACCGCAACGCCGCTAGTTATTCCCAATCACTAACCGCCCAGGCGGGGTATTCTAACCCTAAATAGCTAAGCGTCACTATATTTATATCTTTTGCGCGCGCACGTTTGCCATAAACGAGCAAAATCGCAAGAATTAGACGTGTGAATCCGCTATATCCTGAACTTCCTTACCCCCCGCCTCAAATCTGGTGCTATCCGGATTATTCCCCTAGGAGGACTGGGGGAAGTAGGACGGAATATGACCGTCATTGAACTGGACGGCAAAATCCTGATTGTGGACTGTGGGGTGCTCTTCCCTGAAGAGCTACAACCCGGTGTTGATTTGATTCTCCCCGACTTTTCTTACCTGAAAGAACGGATGAATGACGTGGTAGGGTTGGTGCTCACCCACGGACATGAAGACCATATCGGGGCAGTACCCTACCTGTTGCGACTACGCGAAGACATACCGATTTACGGTTCTGAACTGACCCTCGCTTTTTTGCGTCCCAAACTGGAAGAACATCGACTGAGCGCGGCGCATCTACATCAAGTCAGTGAGGGCGAGAGCATTGACCTAGATAATTTTCGCTTGCGAATTCTTGGCAGTTACCCACTCGATTCCCGATGCCTTAGCCGTTATGATTCGCACTTATGCTGGAAACCTGCTGGTAACCGGCGATTATAAACTTGATCAGCTGCCACTGGATAAACGAATCACAGACCTGAGAGGTTTCGCCCGCATGGGGGAAGAGGGCGTTGATTTGTTCCTAGTGGACTCCACCAATGCGGAAGTGCCGGGCTTTATCACTCCGGAAAGAGAAATCGGTCCGGTAATCCGCCAGGTGCTAGCCGAATCCAGTGGGCAGGTAGTGGTAGCCTCCTTTGCTTCCCATGTACACCGGGTTCAACAAGTCCTAGAAGCTGCCCAGGCAGTGGGCAGAAAAGTTTGCCTCTCGGGTCGTTCTATGGAACGCAATATGAATATCGCTGCTCAAGCTGGTTATTTAGAGCTAGACCCCGAAGTGGTGGTGCGCGCCGAAGATATGAAGCATTTGCCTGCCAATAAACGAGTATGGATGGTTACCGGCTCTCAAGGTGAGCCTATGGCAGCGCTATCTCGGATTGCGCAAGGGCAACATCGGCTAGTGACTTTGGAACCTGACGATACCGTCTTGTTGGCGTCCTCCCTAATACCGGGGAATGAAAACTCGGTTTACCGGGTAATAAACGCGCTGATGCGCCAAGGTGCCAAGGTAGTGCATAAAGGTAACCGGGCAGTGCATGTTTCCGGGCACGCCGCTCAAGGAGAATTGCTTTATACCTACAATATCGTCCAGCCCAAGAACGTCATGCCCATTCACGGCGAAATCCGACATTTGATTGCTAACGGTCAGATTGCGCACGCCACTGGGATTGCCGAAGAGAACATTGCTCTAGCCGAGGACGGGGTAGTAGTAGACCTCAAAGATGGAAAAGCCCAGGTAGTAGGGCAGGTTGATTGTGAATATGTTTATGTTGATGGTGGCTCCATCGGCGAAATTGATGAAGACCAGTTGAAAGACCGAATGACCTTGGGGGAAGAAGGCTTCGTGTCAGTATTTGCCGCCGTAGATGTGCCCACCAAGATCATTGTTGCCGGTCCGCATATTACCGCGCGGGGAATGGCCGAGGACGAGGGAGTATTTAGAGAGGTACTCCCGGACGTGACCGAGGCGCTGCAAAAAGCCTTAAATCTAGGAGATAGCGACCCCTACCGCCTCCAACAGGCAATGCGCCGCGCCCTGGGACGTTGGGTGGCGCGCCGGTTGCGGCGTCGCCCGATGATTGTGCCGGTAGTCGTGGAGATTTAAATATGAATGCTAGCAGTAAAACTAAAAGCTCTTGGAAACAGCAGGTTCCAGTATGCGCCGGTTGGGTTTACAGCTTGGGGGCTATCTTTTGCCTGATAACCATAGTTTTACGTTATCTGTTTGAATTCGGTTTTAACCGGATAACTGTCTATATACTGCTTACTTTGGGGGTACCGGCGCTTCCTACCTTATCGACGGCGGTACTGCTAGCTTTTGTAGCTCTCTTGTGTTTTATGCGAAAACGCCTGGCAGTAATCGTAATGATAGCCATGCAATCCCTGATGGCTCTACTGTGTTTACTAACCTTAATTGTCTTATGGTTCGATGGAGAACTAAAACAGAAATATGCGTTAGAACCAGCAATTTTTCTGGTTATCGCGATTGGAATCATCGTCCTTTTAACTAAATCTGCCTCTGGATTTTGGGGGCGGGTAAAACTACGTTCCCTGTTAGTTGGCTTCAGCATAGTATTGGCGGGGGAGGCAATCTTATTTGGAATTGCTTTTGCTTTGACCCGCCACCTCACGCCAGCAACTATTGCCTCTTCGGATATAGCGCTGTGGGTACTGCGACGTATCAGCGGATTACCGTTCTTGTCTACGCCTCAAATAAATACCCTGTTGCGAGAATTTCCCGGAATCAAAGCATTATCGCTGATAGTGATGATTCTGTCGGCAGTTATCATCTTCTATGCGGTGATGCGTATCCTAATTGGCCAACGCTGCGAAATTCGCAGCAAACCAGATGACCTGCGTTTACGTAAACTTTTGATTCAATGGGGAGCAGAAGATTCCTTAGGGTATTTCGCTACTCGTAATAATCGCACGGTGATTTTCAGTTCCGATGAATCCTCAGCTATCTCCTATGGAGTCAGCGGGGGAATAGCTTTAGCCGCCGGTGACCCGATTGGAAACCCGGATTCCTGGGAAGACGTGGTTTTACGCTGGAAAAAGCATTGTTACAGTCAAGGCTGGATTCCAGCCGTGATAGCGGCCAGCGCTCAAGGAGCCAGAGTCTATCGGCGCAGCGGGATGATGGTGAAAAAAATGGGGGACGAGGCCATCATCTCCGCTGACAGATTTGATGAAAACTCGGTACATGGTCGCGTACTCCTGGCTGCTCAACGGCGGATTAGACGTAGCGGAATCAATATCGAAGTGCGCCGCCAAAGCGAAATCACTCCCTGTGAGCTAAGCGAACTAGAAATGGCAGCCAGCCTGTTCCGGATTGGGAATGAACGCGGCTTCTCAATGAGTCTAGATAGAGTATTCGCCCCTCAAGATGATCGGCAACTTATTTGCACCGCGCGAGGAAACAACGGTGAACTACAGTGTTTACTGACTTTTGTTCCCTGGGGGCCGCGTGGAGTCTCTCTGAATTTGATGCGCAGGGCAAAAAATGCTGCCAACGGGGTAGTGGAAGCAATGGTGCTGCAAATGCTGCAACACGGCTTTGAACAGGGTATTGATCGGTTCTCGCTCAATTTCGCCATGTTTAGAGAAATATTTGTTGAGGGCGAATCGGTAGATGCCACTCTTAACGACCGTTTTTAAACGGATTCTGTTTATTAAGGCTTCAAAGTTTTGGCAGTTGCAGTCCCTATAGTGAATCTAACGCCCGTTACAATCCACGTTGGTTAAGCAGGTATATGTGCTTTTCTTCGGACCCGCTAGTGCCTTTGACTCTAATAGCTGCCGGTTGTTTAGAAGGCTTTATTCCCGCGCCCGCCTCTTTGCTGACTCTCAAAGGAACTCAATGGGAACCAGACGAAGAGTATTTAACTCAGCTGAAACATATCCGCCAAGAACTCACCTCTCAGGCGGTTACCTATAAACTAACCGACCAGCAGAAAGTCCGCCGTAAAAAAGCAGAAAAGCTATTATCGGTCGGGATAGAGCCTTTCCCTCCCGGTTTTGACCTAGGCGAGCCTTTGAGGAAGGTCTTTAAGCAAGTAACTAACCGCGCGGCTCTAACCTCACTACCTGGGGGTAATGCTCAAAATGCTGACATTAATCCCCCTGGCAGCGCTGCTAGCGTGACTGAGGCATCCACTTGCGGGAATTCGCCCTTAAAAACCCATGGCCGCATCGTAGCAAAACGCAACCATGGGGGAGTATGGTTCTGGGATTTATATGACCGGGGAACCTACCTCCAAGTAGTTTTAGAAAAACAACACCTAGCTTCCCGAGACTTCGCTAATCTGCCCCTACTTGACCTGGGAGATCAAATAGTCGTCAGCGGAACCTGCGGCACTTCCCGCAACGGCACGCCCTCACTAATTGCCCAAAAATGGGTGCTAGCTGCAAAAGCGCTTCGCCCCTCACCCCACCCGAAAGAAACCCTAGACGAGAAAACCTCCGCCCGCGACCGCACCCTAACGCTGCGTAACGACCCTCTAGCTCTGCAAATGCTAGAAGAACGCTCGCGGGCATTAACAGCGGTACGTGCGGAGCTTACTCAGGCAGGATTTTTAGAAGTAGAAACCCCGATGCTGCAAGCCGTGCAAGGCGGCGCTAATGCGCGTCCGTTTGTCACCCGCTCTAACGCGTACTCTATCGATATGTTTTTACGTATCGCCCCCGAGCTGTATCTAAAACGCCTGGCAGTAGCGGGAATGGGGGCGATTTTTGAAATGGGACGCTCTTTCCGTAACGAGGGCGCGGACGCAACCCATAACCCCGAGTTTACGTCTCTAGAGGTTTATAAGGCGGGCGCTGACTACCTGGAGATGATGACTTTAACCCGCAAACTCTACCAGAGGGCGGCGCGTGCGATTCATGGACGAGAAATCGCTTTACGTCCCCTTAAAGGCCCAGGAAATCAAAAGATTGAGCGTAGCGTAAAGGGAACAGATTATTATGCCTACGATATTTCTGGAGACTGGCCGGCGATTCCGGTTTACCAAGCCATCTCTAAGGCTTTAGGGGAAGAAATTACGCCATATACTGATGAGAGTATTCTCCGACAGGCTTGCCAGAAGTTCGGTATCGAAACTCCTCCTGGAGCTGACCATGGAAGATTAATCGGGGCGCTCTATGATGAGCTGGTCGAGGCTAAAACCACTCGCCCCACTTTCTATATGGATTTCCCGGTTTCATCTTCCCCGCTGACTCGTAAACACCGTACCGATCCCCGCCTGGCAGAACGCTGGGATTTGGTGGCTTTTGGTATGGAACTAGGAACCGCCTATACCGAACTGACAGATCCGCGTGACCAGCGGGAACGTTTTACTCAGCAGTCGCTTGCGGCCGCCGCGGGTGACCCGGAAGCAATGAGCCTAGATGAAGATTTCTTAAACTGTTTAGAACTGGGATTATTGCCTTTGGGCGGGCTAGGATTAGGTATGGATCGCATGGTAATGATGCTGCTAGGTTGCGATATTCGCCAAGTGCTGGCATTCCCGTTCGTCAAACCGCGAAGCTGAAACCCGAGATAGGTTGGAATCAATGGATAATCAGAAGAACAAGCTGGTATCAGTAGCAGCAGTCGTGCTGACTTTACCTCTAAAAATGCCGCAACTGCCCGAGCGGGGAACCACCGTTCTAGGGCAGGCGCAACGTCCGGGAGTAGGGGAGGCGGCAGAGGTAATGATAGCTGCCGCTCGCCAGGCAGTACCGGTAATCAATATGTCCTGCCTGGGAACTGGCCCTAACTCTACCCAGGCACGCCAAGTGCTGCGCAATGCCAATATCCAGACCAAAGCGATGGAAGTAGTTGGCGATATTGGCATGAAAATCCAGATGATTGAGACTGGAGGCTACTATGCCTCGGTGCTAACCACCGGGTGGAGGTCGATATTTCCGCCCTAGAACTAACTAAAGTTGCCATGCACCCGGGCGACTTAGTATATATTTCCGCTGGCGATCTCATACATTCCTCGTATCGTTCCGCTCTGGGGCAATGGTTACCCACCATAGCCGCTGAGGTAACGGTAGTGATGGCTGCTACTCCTCGAATATCGCAAATTGACCCGCACTATGTTTCCCAGGTGCTACCTTACGTTGATGTCCTGACCTGTAACGAGCACGAGTCTCGATTCTTACCCGGCTCTGTTGGGCATCTTAGCTGCGGATATGTGGCGGAAAAGCTTCCAGAATCTGCCTGGGCGGTAGAGCGGGTGGGCTCTCACGGTGCGAAACTTATTGATGCTCACCGTGAAACCATGATTCCCTCTCTGAATGTGAAAGCTGTCGATACTTTGGGGGTAGGGGCGGCTCATACCGGGGTTTTGCTGGCGGAACTGGTTAAAGGGGCGTAAGCGCCGGGGAAGCTCTGGCCAGGGCGAATATCGCCGGGGCTTTAGCAGCTACGAAGGAGGGAAATGATGCCTGCCCTGATGAAGTCGAAATTAGTCGATATCTCGATAAAATCGTTTTCTAGTCTTAAAGGCTGATTGTGGCGTAGAAATCCCTTTGAACAGCTAATTTGTTTATTTGCGGCGTGGCAGTCGTCGGGAAGTAATCCTTGAAAGGTAAATTGCCATTGTTATGGTAGCGAGAAAAACTAATAAGAATCAGAAAACAGACAGCCCGGAAACCGGTAATTCCCGCTTGCGAGACGGGATAGCTTTTTTACAATTGCCCTGGCTGCAATGTCGGCTTTAACCGAATGGTTCTCCATGGACGCCCTCGCTACCCGGATGCTCCATCATCTAGCTGCCGGTTTGCTAGGTATCTACAGTATTTTTGCCCGCTGCTTTTAGTGTGGGCAGCCATTAGCCTGTTCCGTCACCGCGACCCGGAGGGTTCTCAGCTGCACATTCTGGTGGGCACCATTGGAATGGCAGCCGCCCTAAACGGCATCACCCATGTGGCTTGCTCTAGCCCCAATATCAGCAATTTTGCGGCAATTGAGAGCTCGGGCGGTATTTTGGGGTGGTTATTTGGGCATCCGCTCAAAATTATTGTTACTGCGGTAGGGGCGGTAATTCTGCTGGTTTTACTGGGATTATATTCCCTGCTAATCGCCACTAATACTTCTTTGTCTCAGGCTTTTGGAGCAATCAGTAAGCTGTTTCACCGTTTCCAGGACACTGTTAATGAAAAGAAAGACCAAGCGGGCAGTATCAACGAGAATCAAACAGACGATACCGACCAGACCGACGGGCAGGACGAGCCGGATTCTAAGACGACCAGGCGGCTTAAACGTTGGGAACGTCTAGCAGCGCAAGCATCAGACGATGAGGATAACTCCGAATCTGCCCCCACGATTCTTCAATCTCCGGAGCAAGCTGCGAAAACCGAAAAATCAGCGCGTACAACCCGGTTAAAGCTACCGGAAGAAACTGCAAAGACCGAAGTGCTGGCAACCCCTAGCACGCAGGCTACCGATTCAGTTGCGGCTGAACAAGCCGCGGAAGATGACTCCCAGCTGCAACTGCCGGGAGCCGGTCAGGCGGGGATAGAACTCGCAGATGGACAAACCTATGACTTACCCAGTGAAGAACTGCTGGTAAAAGGAAAACCACATAAAGTTCGGTCGGAGGCTAATGACCGGGTAGTATCCGCCCTAGAGGCAGTGTTTACCGAGTTCGGGGTGGACGTTTCAGTAACCGGTTTTTCCCGCGGGCCGACCGTAACCCGTTATGAACTTGAACTGGGACCAGGGGTAAAGGTAGAAAAAATTACCAACCTTAAAAATAATATCGCTTACGCGGTAGCCAGTGCTGATGTGCGCATTCTATCCCCGATTCCCGGTAAGAGCGCTATCGGGATTGAGATTCCTAATACCGACCGTGAAATTGTGGTACTGGGTGATGTGCTGCGTTCTGCCGCCGCTCATCAGTCGAGCCATCCGATGCTGGTTGGGGTGGGCAAAGATGTCGAGGGCGGATATGTAGTTACTAACCTGGCTAAGACCCCTCACCTTTTGGTAGCGGGAGCTACCGGTTCTGGTAAATCATCTTTCGTGAACTCGATGATTACCTCTTTATTGATGCGTTCAACTCCGGAACAGGTGCGTTTAATCCTGGTTGATCCTAAACGGGTGGAATTAACTATTTACGAGGGGATTCCGCATCTAATTACCCCGATTATTA
>ENA-OQIF01000726-OQIF01000726.1-human-gut-metagenome-genome-assembly--contig:-NODE-726-length-10180-cov-2.455486_pt1 | contig 10180 bp, 9 predicted proteins | sample MGYA00242574_ERZ504738 | MGnify/ENA primary metagenome ERZ504738 (study PRJEB26092, sample SAMD00036437) | human gut metagenome | host: Homo sapiens | study: EMG produced TPA metagenomics assembly of...
GTGCTGCACACCCATTTTCTTCGCCACAAGGCACGTGAGGATATTAATCTCGTCGCTGGAGGTAGTGGCGATCAGCAGATCGGCCTGCTCCACATCCGCCTCCTTCTGCACATCGTAGCTGGCGCCGTTGCCGCATACGCCCATCACATCATAGATGTTGATGATGTTCTCAACCAGATGTGGATTTTGGTCGATCACTGTGACCCTGTTCTCCACGGCCAGATGGCGCGTCAGGGCCACGCCCACCTTGCCCGCGCCCACAATGACGATCTTCATGCGGTCCTCCATCCTTTCTTCCGCCGGGACAGGTTCCGTTGGGGATCCTCCGGCGCAATCCTCCCACATTATAGCGGATATATCGGCAAAAGCAAATATCTTTTTCGTCAAATCTCCAAAAAATAGGACGCCGTCTTTCCCCCTGCCTCCCCTTGTGGTATGCTGTTCTGCGGAATATGGGCCCCGCCCGGAGAATAAGGAGACGATGAAATGAGCACCCCTGTCAAACTGCGCCTGTACTGCTCCATCTGTGCCCGGAACGACTTCTACATGGACCGCATCCGGGCCGTTGCCGACGGTCTCGGCCTGGACTACACTCTGGAGAAAATCACAGACGACGATGTGATCGACCGGATGGACCTGCTGATACCCTGCCTGTACGCCTACTGCCCCGGCTGCCGGGTGCTGAACGAACAGGTGACGAGTGAGCATCCGGAGACCCTCTGCACTCCCGCCCTGGAGATCAATGGAACACTCCGGTTCTGGGGCGTCCCCGCCAGCGACGACGCGCTGCGGCAGGCGCTGTCTTCCTTATAATTAAATAAGGTGCGGCTGCCACGTCCCGGAGAAGGCGGGCGTTCTCCAAAATTTTACTTGACAAACCGGCATAAACCGCATAAAATCAACGTGAAATTATTTTAGTTAAATTATTTTAATTAAAATAATTTCATCATTTTTCGACATAAGGAGTACCAATATGGAATTCGAGCAAGTACGTGATATCATCGTGGAGACCCTGGGCTGCGACGCGGAGCAAGTCACAATGGACGCCTCCCTGGCTGACGATCTGGGTGCTGATTCCCTGGCTTCCGTGGAACTGGTGATGGCTCTGGAAGAGGCCACCGGCATCTCCATTGAGGATAGCGCCCTGGCGGAGATGAAGACCGTCGGCGACGTGATGAACTACCTGAACGCCCACAAGCAGTAATCCCTGCCCCGCCGGCGGGCCCGCGCCCTCCGGCGGGTTCACTTTCCGCTGAGAAAGGAATGCGCTATGACCAACCAAGAGTTTTTTGAGATTGTCGCCTGCTTCGACCGCAGCACCGCTCAGACGATGAAGCTGTCCACGCAGGAGTTCACCATAGAGCTGACCCGTGGCGGCGCGTCTGCGCCTGCGGCCAGCGCACCTGCGGCCGCTCCGGCTGCCGTCGCTGCTCCGGTGCCTGCGCCCCAGAGCAGCTCCTCCTCTATTGACGCGCCTCTGGTGGGCACGTTCTACGCGGCGCCCGCCCCGGACCAGGCCCCCTTTGTCCTGCCCGGCGACCGGGTGTCCAAGGGCCAGACCGTCTGCCTGATCGAGGCTATGAAGATGTTGAGCGAAGTTCCCGCTCCCTGTGACTGCGTCATTGAGAGCGTGTGCAAGAGCAACGGCGAGCTGGTGGCCTTCGGCGAGCCGCTGTTCCGTTATCGGCCATGCTGAGGCGGGTATTGATCGCCAACCGGGGAGAGATCGCCCTGCGGGTCCTGCGGGCCTGCCGGGAGCTGGGGATCGAGACGGTGGCCGTCTACTCCCAGGCGGACGCGGACGCGCTCCATGTCCAGCTGGCGGGACAGGCGGTGTGCATCGGCCCTGCCCGGGCGGCAGACAGCTATTTGAATCAGGATGCTCTTCTGACGGTGGCCAAAGCCACCGGGTGCGACGGCGTCCATCCCGGCTATGGCTTCCTCTCTGAAAACGCCGACTTTGCAGACGCCTGCGCCGCAGCTGGCCTGACCTTCATCGGCCCCTCCGGGGATGTGATCCGGACCATGGGCAACAAGGCGGCCGCCCGCGCCCTGATGCAGTCCCACGGCGTCCCTGTGGTCCCCGGCTCCGACGGGCCGGTATCCACCGCCCAGGACGCCCAGGCTGTGGCGGAGGCCATCGGCTACCCGGTGCTGGTGCGCCCCAGCTACGTGCTCGGCGGCCGCGGCATGGAGATCGTGTACGACGATGCGCAGCTGGAGACCTATGTGAACCGCGCACTGAGTGAGGCGAAAGCCGACACCGTGGTGTCGGGGCGTCTTCCCTCCCCGTTGCTCATCGACAAGTTCCTGCAGGACGCCATCGAAATCGACGTCGATGCGCTGTTCGATGGCGAGGAACTGTATATCGGCGGCATCATGGAACACATTGAGGAGGCGGGCGTCCATTCCGGCGACGCTGCCTGTACATTGCCGCCGAGCACGCTGAGCGACGACCAGATTCGACGTCTGCGCGAGGCGACCCTGGCCATAGCCAAGGGTTGCCAGGTACGCGGTCTCATGAATGTGCAGTATGCCTTCATGGCCAACACGTTGTATGTGATCGAGGCGAATCCACGCGCTTCGCGCACCGTGCCGTTCGCATCCAAGGCCACCGGCGTGGCTCTGGCGAAGGCCGCGGCCCGCATCATGGCAGGCGAAACGATTGAGCAGCAGCGTGAGAACGGCTTGTTGCTGCCTTATGGCGATGGCGGCGATGTGCGCCTCGGCCAGCAGGTCGCCGTGAAGGAATCGGTGCTGCCGTTCAAGCGCTTCCGCACGCCGGTCGGCAAGACCGTCGACATTCTGCTTGGGCCCGAGATGCGTTCCACCGGCGAGGTGATGGGATTCGACCGCGATTTCCCGCATGCTTTCGCCAAGAGCCAGCTGGCCTCCTACGAGGGGGGACTGCCGACGAACGGCAACGTGTTCATCTCCGTGAACGACACCGACAAGCGTCAGCTGCCGTTGTTCGCCGTGCGTCTGGTGGAGCTTGGGTTCGAGATCTGGGCCACCGAGGGCACCGCATCGGTGCTGCGCCGCTACGGCATCGAATCGAAGATCGTCGACAAGATTCACAGCCGGGTGGACACCGATCCGGAGCATCCGATTGAAATCCAGCATGCCGCGGGTAGCGTTGGCAAGAACGTCGTCGAGCTCATCGAGGAAGGCCAGATCGATCTCATCCTCAACACGCCGAACTCCCGTGGCTCCCGATCCGACGGCTATTCGATCCGTGCCGCGGCCATTGCCGCCGACATTCCGCAGTACACAACGATGACGGAGTTCTCCGCGGTGCTGTTGGCCATCGAAGCCGTGAAGAAGAACGACTACGAGGTGATGAGCATTCAGGAGCACTCCCGTGAGCTCTACGAACTCGAACGCAAGCACAAGGAAGAAGGAGAGGAAGCGCGGGCGCAATGACACAATCGCTCACAGACAAGGAACGCGAGGCCATGCACTCCGACTTCGGATTGCGGCTGAGCAACTCAATGAAGCAATACGGGCCGCTATGCGTGGGCATTGACCCGCATAGGGGCGTGCTCGAGAACTGGGGGTACAGCGTCGACGCCGAAGGCGCGGAGCTCTTCGCCATGCGTATGCTTCAGGCGGCCAGCGGCAGGGCCGCAGCCGTCAAGTTCCAGCTCTCCATGTTCGAACGCTACGGCTCCCGCGGTTTCGTGGCGCTGGAACGCGCCCTGTACGCGGCCCGCCAGATGGAGCTCATCACCATTGTCGACTGTCTGCATGGCGGCTTGTCGACCACCATCTCGGCCATTGCCGACGCCTATTTCAAGCCAGATGCGCCCATGCTTGCCGATGCGATCACGTTGTTGCCATACTACGGTGCGCGGTCGCTCGGTGGTGTGATCAACGATGCGCTTGACAATGGGAGGGGAGTCTTCATCGCCTCGCTCACGTCGAACCCGGAGGGCGCGAGTCTGCAGACCGCAATCCGCCAGAATGGCGAGTACAAAGGCAAGACGGTGGCCTATGGCATCGCCGCGACCGCTCAGAAGTACAATAAATCAGTGAAGGGCCTCGGTTCGGTCGGACTCATCATTGGCGCGACCATCAGCCAATGGCTGCAGGAAAGCGGCATCGAACCGGGCGATTTCACGGGGCCGATCCTCTCGCCGGGCTACGGTTGGCAAGGTGCGGAGGGCAGCGATCTGAAGAACGTGTTCCATGGCACCAACGGCAATGTGTTGGTGACGGTGTCCCGCGCGATTTCGCAAAGCGGGCCCGACATGGACGCGCTCATCGAAAGCACCCAGACCATTGCCGCCGATGTACGCAAGGCATTGCGCGAAGCCATCGACGGCACGTCGACGGCGCCACGCGGACACATGGCGAATCCGAAAGGATTGCGCACTTGGGAGGAACAATGAGCGAACAATCCCGGCAATCGCAGGCAACCGAGCGGCAAGGCGGCCGGCTGATCGTACTCACCGGCCCCACAGCCGTGGGCAAGGGCACCGTCGAGACGGCGTTACGCAAGGCGCATCCGGAGGTCTGGGTTTCGGTCTCCGCCACCACGCGCGATCCACGGCCGGGGGAACGCGATGGCGTGAACTACTGGTTCATAAGCGAACCCGAATTCCTGCGCAGGCAGGAGGCGGGGGAGTTCCTCGAAACCGCCGTCGTTCATGGCATGGCGCACTACGGCACGCCGTTGGAACCCGTACGTGAGCACTTGGCAGGGAACGTGCCGACAATCCTCGAGATCGACCTGCAGGGTGCGCGCCGCGTCAAGGAGCGCGCGAAGGAACTCGGACTCGACGTGGTTTACGTGTTCATCGCGCCACCAAGCTTCGACGAGCTCAAGAAACGTCTGATCGGGCGTGGGACGGAGACGCCTGAACAGCAGGCGAAGCGGCTCGAGACCGCGAAGGTGGAGCTGGCGGCGGAGCCCGAGTTCGATGTGACGATCGTGAACGAGCAGGTGGACAAAGCGGCACGGGACCTGTGGAATGTCATCGCACAGGAATACGGCTTGCCACAGGATACCGACTGACGGCATGCGGCATCGAATGCGAGTGGGGGTGCCACCGAGGAAATCGGTGGCACCCCCACTCGCATAGGTTCTAGGTATCGAGGATTCCCAGCCGAATCAGGCCAGTCCCGAAAGACGGTCGATGAGCTCGGGGTCGCGGGTGGCGCCCTTGTCGGCCGACCTGGCGAAGGCGGCGAAGGCCTTGAGTGCTTGGCTCACTTTGCGATCACGGTGTGCGACATAGCCATCGCCGGCCTCGAGTTTGGCACGGCGCTCGGCGAGTTCCTCGTCGGTCAGCTCGACGTTGATCGTGCGGTTCGGGATGTCGATGGTGATGATGTCGCCGTTCTCGACGAGCGCGATGTTGCCGCCGCTCGCCGCCTCAGGCGCCACATGGCCGATCGACAGGCCCGAGGAGCCGCCCGAATAGCGGCCGTCGGTGATCAGTGCGACGTCCTTGCCTATGCCCTTGCCTTTGACGAACGAGGTCGGGTAGAGCATCTCCTGCATGCCCGGGCCGCCCTTCGGTCCCTCATAACGGATGATGAGTGCCTGACCTGGTTTCAGCGTGTCGTTGAGAATGACCTCGACCGCCTGCTCCTGCGATTCGACGACGAGCGCGGGACCACGGAACTTCCAGATCTCCTTCGGCACACCTGCGGTCTTCACCACGGCGCCATCCGGGGCGAGGTTGCCGCGCAACACGGCGAGACCGCCTTCGGTCACGGCGGGATGGTCGATGTCGTGGATCGCGCCGTTCACACGGTCGGTGTCAAGCGAATCGAATTTCGTCTCATGGGTCCATGGCTCGGGGGAGACGATGTGGCCCGGAGCCGCCCTGTAGAAGTCCTTGGCGTATTCGGTGCAGGAGTCGCGCATGATGTCCCACTCGTCGAGCTTGGCCTCGAGCGAGGGGTAGTCGATCGAATGCACATCGCGGTGGAGCTTGCCGGCACGGTCGAGCTCACCCAGGATTCCGGTGATGCCTCCGGCTCGGTGCACGTCGGAGATCTCCCATTCGCCGGATGGCGATGCCTTGCAGATGCACGGCACAGTATGCGAGATGCGTTCGATGTCATTGAGTGTGAAGTCGACGTCCGCAGACTGTGCCATCGCGAGAATGTGCAGCACGGTGTTCGTCGAGCCGCCCATCGCCACATCCATCGTCATGGCGTTCTCGAAGGCGTGCTTCGTGGCGATCGAACGGGGGAGCACGGATTCGTCGTCATGCTGGTAGTACTGGTTGGCGATCTTGACCACCTGTTGTGCCGCCCGTTCGAACAGCTGCTTGCGGTAGCCGTGCGAGGCGAGCACCGTGCCGTTGCCGGGCAGTGCAAGGCCGATCGCCTCCGTGAGGCAGTTCATCGAGTTCGCGGTGAACATGCCGGCGCATGAGCCGCATGTCGGGCACACGGTGCGCTCGAAGGCGAGGAGGTCGTCGTCGCTCATGGAGTCGTCGGCAGAGGCGTACATGACGTCGATGAGATCGGTGTTCTCCTTCACGGTGCCGTCCGGCAGCACGGTGGTGCCGGCTTCCATGGGGCCGCCGGAGACGAACACGGTCGGAATGTTGAGACGCAATGCCGCCATGAGCATGCCCGGTGTGATCTTGTCGCAGTTCGAGATGCAGATCAGCGCGTCCGCACAATGCGCGTTCACCTGGTATTCCACCGTATCGGCGATGATCTCGCGGCTAGGCAGGGAGTACAGCATGCCGGTGTGCCCCATGGCGATGCCGTCGTCGACGGCCATCGTGTTGAACTCACGCGGGATGCCGCCGGCCTTCTTCACGGCCTCGGAGACGAGACGCCCAACTTTGTTGAGATGTACGTGCCCGGGGACGAATTCGTCGAAGGAGTTGGCAATGGCGACGATCGGCTTGCCGAAATCCTTGCTGTCAACGCCGGCCGCACGGTAGAGCGCGCGGGCACCGGCGAACATTCGTCCGTTCATGATTTTTGCAGATCGCATTTCCATAAGCATCTATTCAACTCGAACTTCGCGGAGAGTGGGCAAGGCTTCCGCATGCTGGAATTTTCGGCCATAATCTCAACAGAATAGGTACATCTGTCAGAGTTTGCCTATTTTCGTCGACTTGAGGTATACTGAACCTTTGCATAAGCATTTGCTAGTGATTTGGAGATTTCAAATGGCATTCGGCACTGAGCCTATCCCGACCGGTCTTGCGGATCCGCCGATCGACGACCTCATGGAGCATGCGGATTCCAAGTACGCATTGGCCATTTTCGCTGCCAAGCGTGCTCGCCAGATCAATTCCTACTTCACGCAGCTCAATGAGGGTCTGCTGCAGAACGTCGGTCCGCTCGTCGAGTACAAGAGCCAGGAGAAGCCGTTGTCGATCGCGTTCCGCGAGATCAACGAAGGCCTGCTTGAGGAGACGCTCGGCGAAGACGATCTGAGCGAAGGAAACTAGACTTTCACGAACATGCATGTGCGCCCTGCCGGATATTGGTGGGGCGTTTTTGTTTTGGCGGCCAACCCGGTTTGACCGCGAATCCAGGTGGTGCTAAGTTACGCTTGCGTATGAAAGTAGCGAAGATGTGATTGAATTGTGGAGACAAACGCCCGCATATTGAAATAGAGAGGAGGAGTCATGGCAGAAGTGAAGCTGATCTCCGCGGAATCCGTTACCGAAGGACATCCCGACAAGATCTGTGATCAGATTTCCGACGCCATTCTCGACGACATGCTCCGCCAGGACCCGCATTCACATGTGGCGGTGGAGACATCCGCCACGAAGGGCCAGTTCTGGGTGTTCGGCGAAGTGACGAGCAAAGGGTACTCCGACATCCAGAGCATTGTGCGCGACACAGTGCGTAGGATCGGGTACACCAGCTCGGTGATTGGTCTGGATGCGGATTCCTGTGGCGTTCTTGTTTCACTGAGCGAACAAAGCCCTGAAATCAACCAAGGTGTTTCCCGGATCGACTCGGACCGGGAGAACGCCGTCTCGCGCGAGGAGCGCTACGAGGCACAAGGAGCGGGCGACCAGGGTGTCATGTTCGGTTATGCAAGCGACGAAACCGATGTGCTCATGCCATTGCCGATCCATCTGGCACATCGCCTGGCATATCGGCTCGCAGAGGTGCGTAAGAACGGCGAGGTGAAGTTCCTGCGCCCCGACGGCAAGACGCAGGTAACCATTGAATACGACGAGGAGAACAGGCCGCTGCGCGTCGATACCGTGCTCATCTCCACACAGCATGATCCCGAGGTCTCGCAGGAGGCATTGCGCGAGGATCTGCGGGAGCATGTGATCGAGCCGGTGCTCGATGAGGTGCTGGGGGATGCGGTGAAGCACGACGACTACCGCGTGCTCGTCAATCCGACAGGTTCGTTCATCATGGGCGGTCCGGCAGCGGATGCAGGGCTGACCGGTCGCAAGATCATCGTCGACACCTATGGCGGTGCGGCCCATCATGGCGGCGGCGCGTTCTCCGGCAAGGATCCGAGCAAGGTGGATCGTTCCGCGGCCTATGCCGCACGTTGGGTCGCCAAGAACATCGTGGCCGCGGGTTTGGCCCATAAGGTCGAGGTGCAGGTTGCCTACGCCATCGGCGTGGCCGAGCCGGTGAGCATCAATGTGGAGACCTACGGCACCGAGGCGGACGGCGTGACCCGCGAGCAGATTCAGGAAGCCGTGCGCAAGGTGTTCGATCTGCGTCCTGCCGCGATTGTGGACGAGCTCGACCTGCTGCGTCCGATCTACTCGAAGACGGCTGCGTACGGCCACTTCGGACGTGAGGACGATGACTTCACTTGGGAGCACACCAACAAGGTCGATGAGCTCAAGCGGGCCATCGCCACCCTCGTCGACTGATACGAATACCACCAAGTCCATCCCGGCAAGCTGCTTATGCAGGATGGGCAACGGCATATCTCAATGCAACAGCTGCACCGAATGCGCCGTGCAGCAAGGAATCTCCAAAGGAGATGAATATGGCCGCAATGACCGTGGCACAGATGATCGAGCTGTTCCTCAAGCCGGGTGCACCTGTGCATATTGAAAGTTTCGATGGGTCGTCGTATGGGTCCGACGATGCTCCGCTGACGTTGCAGGTGAAGAACTCGCGCGCCATCTACTACATGGTGAATGCGCCGAGCGAGCTCGGCCTGGCCCGCGCCTACCTGCAGGGGGACATCGATTCGCCGCAGCTCGTGCCCGGCAATCCATATGCGCTGTTCAAGGAACTCGTACCGCTCAAGTCGTACCTGCGTACACCAAATCCAGCCCAACTGGCCAAGGCGCTCGCTTCGGTGGCCTCCCATGGGTTCCACCGTCCCGCGCCTCCCGATATCGAGGGCCCAAGCCGTGCCCGCCGCATCAGCGAAGGACTGCTGCCGCATTCGAAGGCCGGCGACGAGGCCACGGTGAGCTACCATTACGATCAGTCGAACGAATTCTATTCGATGTTCCTGGGACCATCCATGACCTACACCTGCGCGGTGTTCGACTCCCCGCTCATGTCGCTCGAGGCCGCGCAGAAGAACAAGATCGACCTCGTGCTCGACAAGCTCGCACTCCAGCCGGGAGAACGACTGCTCGACATAGGTTGCGGTTGGGGGTCCATGGTGATCGAAGCTGCCAAGCGCGGCATCAAGGCCCTCGGCGTCACGCTGAGCGAGGAGCAGGTCGAATGGGCTCAGCGCTGGATCAAAGACGAAGGACTGGAGGACCTCGCCGAGGTGCGACTCATGGACTATCGTGACGTTCCCGAAGGCGATTTCGACGGCATCTGCTCCATCGGCATGATGGAGCATGTCGGGCACAAGCACTACCCGTCGTATTTCAAGGAGATCTACGCCAAGCTCAAGCCGGGCGCCAAATTGCTCAACCACCAGATCACCCGGTGCAACTCGCATCAGGGCAAGAAAGCCGGTCAGTTCATCGACCGTTACATATTCCCGGACGGCGAGCTCTCCTCACCGGCCGAGATCGAGATGGTGATCCAAGACACGGGCTTCGAGGTGATCAATCAGGAGAACCTCCGCCAGCACTATGCACTCACGCTGCACCGTTGGAACGAGAATCTGGTGGCGCATTGGGATGACGCCGTCAAGCTCGTCGGTGAGCCGAAGGCCCGTTTGTGGGGGCTCGTATATGGCCGGTTGCGCGTTCAATTTCGAGATGAACAACATTCAGGTGCATCAGTTCCTCGCCAT
>ENA-OQIF01000727-OQIF01000727.1-human-gut-metagenome-genome-assembly--contig:-NODE-727-length-10176-cov-6.582347_pt1 | contig 10176 bp, 8 predicted proteins | sample MGYA00242574_ERZ504738 | MGnify/ENA primary metagenome ERZ504738 (study PRJEB26092, sample SAMD00036437) | human gut metagenome | host: Homo sapiens | study: EMG produced TPA metagenomics assembly of...
GACCGTTGGCGATGCCGATGGCGTTGGTGCGGTTGAGGAACTCGGGCTTGACCATCCGGGGTCCCAGCAGCTTTTCGAGGCCGGTGCCGGTGACGGAGACATTCTCCGCCTCGCCGGAAGCGATTTTCCGGGCGCACTTGCGCAGGACGCTGGTGATGGTGCGCTCCAGATTGCGGACGCCGGCCTCGCGGGTGTAGCCGTCGATGATGCCGTAGAGGGCGCTCTGGGAGAAGGTAACCTTGCCGGTCAGGCCGCAGGCATCCAGCTGCTTGGGGACCAGATGCTTCCGGGCGATGTTGTACTTTTCCACCCGGGTGTAGCTGGGCAGCTCGATGACGTCCATGCGGTCCCGCAGCGGGCCGGGGATGGCGCTGAGGTCGTTGGCCGTGGTGATGAAGAGCACATGGCTCAAATCAAAGGGCATATCGATGAAATGGTCGTTGAAGGTGCTGTTCTGCTCGGGGTCGAGGGCTTCCAGCAGAGCGGCCGCCGGGTCGCCCCGGAAGTCGCCTGCCAGCTTGTCGATCTCGTCCAGAAGCATCAGGGGGTTCGCGCTCTTGGCAGAGATCATGGCGTTGATGATCTTGCCGGGCATCGCGCCGATGTAGGTGCGGCGGTGGCCGCGGATCTCGGCCTCATCCCGCACGCCGCCGAGGCTGATGCGGACATACTTGCGGTTCAGGCTCTCGGCGATGGAGCGGGCGATGCTGGTCTTGCCGACACCCGGAGGGCCGACGAGGCAGATGATCTGGCCCTTCACGTCGGGGGCCAGCTTGCGGACGGCCAGCACCTCGAGGATGCGGTCCTTGACCTTCTTCAGGCCGTAGTGGTCCCGGTCCAGCACCCGCTGGGCCTTGGCGATGTCCAGATCGTCCTCGGTGAAGGTGTTCCAGGGCAGGTCGAGGCAGGTGTCCAGATAGGTGCGGATGACCGTGCCTTCCTGATTGCTGCCCTGCATCCTGGAGAGGCGGTCCACCTCTTTGAGAAGCTTCTTTTCCCGGTCCTCGTCCAGATGGAGGGCCGTGATCCTCCGGCGGTACTCCTCGGTCTCGGCGGTGGTATCGTCGTCCTCGCCCAGCTCCTCGCTGATCATGTGGAGCTGCTCGTGGAGGTAGTAGTCGCGCTGGTTCTTGTCCATCGCCTCGTCTACCTTCTGGGCGATCTCCTTATCGATCTCGAGCATCCGGCGCTCCCGGTGCATCTTCTCGATGAGCAGATGCAGACGGCCCATCAGGGTGCCTTCGTCCAGAATGGCCTGCTTATCCTCGAAGCGGAACAGGAGGTTGGCCGGGATGTACTCGGACAGGAAGGCGGCATCGGTGCTGGTGGTGATGGCAAACACCACGTCCTTGCCGATGTGGGGGTTCAGAGCCAGCAGGTCGTCAAAGCTCTTTTTGACGTTGCGGACGAGGACGTCCGCCTCCGGCAGCTCCTCGGGCTTCGCCATCTTGACCGGGGCCGGGCGGACGGTGGCCAGCAGGAAGCTGCCGTCGTCCTCCATCTCGGAGAGTCTGGCGCGGTATTTGCCTTCGACCAGGATGCGGACGAGGTCGTCCGACACCCGCATCACCTGCTTGACCTCGGCCACGACGCCGTAAGTATAGAGGTCGGCGGCCTTGGGGTCCTCGACCTTCATCTCCTTCTGTGCCACGAGGAAGACGTCAGAGTTGTTGCTGACGGCCCACTCCACGGCGGCGATGCTCTTCTCGCGGCCCACCTCGAAGTGGAGCAGATTGTTGGGGAAGACCACCAGCCCGCGCAGGGCGATGGCCGGAAGGTGGAGGACGCTCCGCTCCACCTTGACCGTAACTTTTTCAGACATAGTACAAAACCTCCCGGCCGTCCCTCGGATGCGAGTCATCCATAAGGGCGGCTTTTTTGTAGGGTCATATCAAATCTATCATTTTATTATAGCGAAAAATGTTTGCAGATGCAACCGTTCAGCGCTTTTCCCGGGTGCTGCAACCCAGTCTGCCCAGTGCGGGCAGGATGGCCCGGAGGGTCAGGGACGTGAGGGCGCCCATGACGAGGCCCAGCACCAGCATCACCGGCGCATAGTACAGCGACATGGCCGAGGACAGGATGAGCCCCGCGCCAAGCAGCTGGCCGATGTTGTGGGACAGTGCGCCGCAGACCGACAGGATGAACCATGTGGGCCGGAACGGGAGCTTATAGTAGAGCACCCACATCACCAGCAGGGACAGCAGCCCGCCGCAGAGCGAGAGGAAGCCTGCCGTCCAGCCGGAGACGAGGAAGACGAACAGCGCCTTGAGCAGGTCGAGATAGAGCGCCTGCCGCGCCCCCATGAAGAACAGCGCATACATCACCACGATATTCGCAAGGCCCAGCTTCATGCCCGGCGCAAGGCCCGGGATGACCAGTGTGCCTTCGATGAAGGAAAGAGCCATCGCCAGCGCGAACAGCAGGCCGGAAAGTGCGATCTCCTGTGTTTTCTTCGGGTCATGGTTTCGGTTTGCCATCGGCTCTCCCCCTTTGCTGCATCGGTCATTCTTCGCCGCCGGCGGTCTGCTCGTACTGCTCCTGCTCCTCGACGGCGGCCTCCCACGCGGCGAAAAGCTCGTCCTGATGGAAGCGCAGGTCGCTGAGCTCGTCGCTCTTTTCCCGCAAAAGCTGGGGGTCGTTGTAGACCTCCGGCGAGTTTATCTCGTTTTCCAGCTCCACCTCGCGGGCGCCGCAGGCCTCCATCTCGTCCTCGCAGGCTTTGATCTTAGCGCGCAGCTCGGCCCGGCGGCGGCGCTGCTCTTTGCCGTAGCCCGCCTTGGCGGGTTCGCTGCTCTTCTCGGCCACGGGGGCGGGAGCGGCGCGGCCCATCAGGGCGTCATAGCTGGGGTAGATGACCGCCTTGCCGTCCTCGAGGTAGAGGATGGGGCAGGCCAGACTGTTCATCAGGTGGCGGTCATGGGTGACGAGGAGCAGCGTGCCGGTGTAGGCCATCAGCGCCTCGGTCAGGTTCTCGCGGGTGTAGATGTCCAGATGGTTGGTGGGCTCGTCCAGGAACAGCAGGTTCGGGCGTTCCAGCACGATCTCTGCAAAGCGCAGCCGGGCCAGCTCGCCGCCGGACAGGGCCTCGCAGGGCTTGAAGACCGTCTCGCCCCGGAAGCCCAGCTTTGCCAGATGGCTGCGGACCTCCAGCTCGGTCATCCGGGGGTACTTGTTCCAGATGACGTCGATGACGCGGCCCGCGCCGATGCGGTTTTGCTGCTGGGCGAAGATGCTGGGCCGTGCGCCGGTGCCAAGGCGGACCATGCCGCCGGAGGGGCGGCGCTTGCCGTCCAGCACCTGCATCAGGGTGGATTTGCCTGCGCCGTTGGGGCCGGCGATGATGAGCCGCTGGCCGCGGCAGACCGTATAGGTGAAGGGCTCCAGCAGGGTGCGGCCGCCGATCTTGATGGTCAGGTTCTTGAGCAGCACCAGCTCATTCCACGGCTCCACGTCGTATTCGAAGCGGAACTTGAGCTGGTTGGTCTCGTCCTGAGGGGCCTCGGTGATCTCCAGCTTTTCCAGCTGTTTGCGGCGGCTCTGGGCCATCTTGGTGGTGGAGGCGCGGACGAGGTTGCGGTCGATGTAGTCCTGTAATTTTTCGGCCAGCGCCACGTCGGCGTCGTGCTGCTTCTGGCGCAGGGCGTCGGCGGCTTCCTTCTGGGGCAGATAGGCCGAGAAGTTGCCCTTATAGGTGGTCATGGTCTGGAAGGAGACTTCCCAGATTTTGGTACAGACGTTGTCGAGGAAATAGCGGTCGTGGCTGACCACCAGAACGGCACCGGAGTAGCCCTTGAGGTAGTTTTCCAGCCACTCCATGGTGGCGAAGTCCAGATGGTTGGTGGGCTCGTCCAGAATGAGGACGTCCGGCTTCTCGAGGAGGAGCTTGGCCAGACGGAGACGGGTCAGCTCACCGCCGGAGAGGACGCCCACGTTCTTGCTCCAGGTATCCTGCGCAAAGCCCATGCCGGACAGCACCTTCTTGATGTTGACGTCCATGTTGTAGCCGTCGGCGGCGTCGATGATGCTCTGCAGGTCGTCGTGCGTTTCGAGAAGGGCGGCGTCGTCGGGAGAGGCCGCCATCTTCTTTTCCAGGATCTGCATCCGGGCCATGGCGTCCAGCACAGGGGCGAAGGAGGAGCGCATCTCCCCGTAAATATCCAGCGTGACATCGAGCTTTGCGTTCTGCTCCAGATAGCCCAGCGTCACGCCGTGGGTCACGCTGAACTCGCCGTCATAGTCGGTGTAGACGCCGGTCAGGATCTTGAGCAGGGTCGTCTTGCCTGCGCCGTTCTGGCCCACGATGCCGATGCGGTCTTCTTTTTCCACGCTGGCGCTCACGTCGTGCAGGACGACCTTCTCGCCAAAGCTCTTTCCGAGTTTTTCCAAATGAATCAGCATATCGTTCTTCCGTGTTCTTTTCCAGTAGGGTGGATGGGGAGATCCCCGCCGTTACAGCTGATGACGGCGGTGCTTGAGGCCGAGGTTCGCCAGCTCTTCCGGCTCCATCACCAGCGGGTAGAGCTCTTCCAGCGAGGCGATCTCGTAGGTGGGGCTCACCTTGCCCGGGTTCTCGGCGTGGCCGGGGTTGAACCAGCAGGTGTCGAGGCCCGCGTTCACGCCGCCCTGAATGTCGCTGGTGAGGCTGTCGCCCACCACCAGGACGTGCGCCCGGTTCTCCACGCCCAGAGCGCGGAGGGCGGAGTCGAAGATGCGGCGGCTGGGCTTCTCGCTGTCCAGCTTCTCGGAGACGAAGACGTCCTCAAGGTAGGCCCCGATGCCGGATTCTGCCACCCGGCGGCTCTGCACCTTCTGGAAGCCGTTGGTCACGACGGCCAGCGTCGCCACCTCGGAAAGCTCCCCGAGGACGTCCGGCACATTGGGGGTCATCAGGTCGGGGTGGGAGGACAGGTGGTCGAGGTAGCAGCGGTTCATCTCCGCGCCGTCACCGGCTGCGTCGATGGCCTTGAGGAAGCGGGTGAAGCGCTCCCCCATCAGCTTGTCGCGGCGTATCTGGCCCTTTTCCAGCTGACGCCAGAGCTCCGAGTTGATGTCCCGGTAGGTCTGCACCGTCCCGGCGTCCGGCTCGATGCCGTATTCCACCAGCGTCTCAGCCAGCGCCTTGTTCTCGGCGGCGTCAAAGTCTAAAAGTGTATTGTCTGCATCGAAGAGGATGCAATAATATTTTGCCATCTTTCTTTCCCTTCTCTATCATGTTTCGGGCCGTCTGCCGCCTTGAGCGGGCGCGGCTGGGGTGCGGTTTGAGAACAGCGAGAAGCCAGCCCCGCCCGGCAGAGCTGGCTTCTCGTATTTTTATCCTTCCAACGTCATTTCATAGGCTTCCTCGTCGGACTGGTCCGGCAGATTCCCGCTGCACTTACAGCGCGGCGTGCAGGCGCACGCTTTTGCGATGCACTTTGCCATCTGCTCCTCCGTCACGCCGTTCTCGACGTTTTCCCAATCCATGTCGTAGTAGTCCACGCTGCCGTCGGTCACATCTTCTGCGCCGGGCAGGCCGAGGACTTGCATTTCTTCACGGAGCATCCGCTCGCCTCCTCTCGGCTCAGCCTATGCGGCTTCGCAGAGGAAGGTGCGGGGCGTCATTCTGCCTTGCCTTCGGCTTCCTTGCTGGCGGAGGCTTCCGACTTGCTCTCGGCCTTCGACTCCGCTTTGGGCTCCGAAGCAGCTTCCGACTTGGACTCGGGTTTGCTTTCGGACTCCGGCTCTGCCTTGGAGCTGCCGGACGACGTACCGGACGATGCCGGCGACGAACCGCTGGTGCTGCTCGAAGAGCTGCCCGAGCTTGCAGAGGAAGACGAAGAGGATGTACTGCCGGAGGAACCGGCATGGGACGAGGACGAGCTGCTGGTGGAGGCGGACTCGCTGGTCACACCGCTGCCGATGGTGATGGTCAGGGTGTTGCTGCTCACCTTGCAGTCGTTGTAGGTGACGACGGCGTGGATCTTATAAGAAGCGTTGGCCATGGAGCTGTCCACCACCACGGTGATGCTGGACTTGCCGGCGGCCTGCGTGACCTCCTGACCGTTGGCGTACCAGCGCAGGTTCTCGGTCTTGGCGTACTTGCCGCTCAAGGCGGCCTTGAAGGTGTAGGAGCTGCCCACAGCGCCCTTGCCCTCGCTGGTGATCTGGACGGAGGCCGTGCCGAAGACTGCCGTGACATCCAGATTCTGCTTGAAGCCGGTGTCGGTGCGGGTCTTGCTGGTGAGGCCGTCGCTCCACTTGACGAAGACGTAGCCCTCCGCCGGGACAGCGGTCACGGTGATGGATCTATCGGGGTCGGTGACGGTGTAGGTCACAGAGCTGTTGCCGGTGTCATTGCCGACGCTTAGAGTGCCGCCGCCGTTCTTGTCCACACGGTAGCGGGCCTCGAACTTTTTGTTCTCGCCGCTGGTGCTCTCGCTGGAAGAGCTCTCCGAGCTGCCGGCGCTCTCGGCCTGACTCTCGCTGGAGCTGACAGCCTCCGAGCTGGGAGCGGCCACGGCGGAGCTGGGGTTGGAGACATACTCCATGGTGCGGGTGGGGATGTTGTTGGTGTCGGGGCGGCGGTCCTCGGTCTGCAAAGCATGGGTGCGGAGATAGTTCAGCACTGCCTTGAGGCCGGCGCTCTTGAGGTGGATGTCGCCGCTGGTGTAGTAGTCCGCGATGCCGTAGCCGTCGCTGCCCTTGAGGGCCTCGGCGGAGTTGAGGAAGCGGACGCCCAGCTGCTCACACATGCCCAGAAGGGCCATGTTGAAGTCGTCGATCTTGGCCTGGTCCATGTGGGGGTAGTTGGAGTGGTCAGCCGGGACCGGCGGCACCGTGTTGACGATGATGTCGGTGTAGGGGTAGCTCTGCTGGATGGCCTGGATGAGGGCCGTGTAGTGGGCGATGAAGTCCGGGACTTCCATCCCGGTGTCGTTGGTGCCGAAGGTCATGACCACACGGCGGGGCTTCATCATGGCTACCGCCTGAGGGATGGTGTAGTGGTTGGAGTCCTTCTTAAAGGTAACGATGCCCTCGCTGAGCGCCACCTGAGTGCCGATGCCCTCTTTGGCGCAGAACTGCTGCAGGGAGATGAGGCCGTTGTTGTAGAGGCGGACGGTGTTGGAGTCGCCCAGAAAAAGGGTGTTGTTCAGATAGTCCGTGCCGGCGTCGGCGGTCTCCGTCAGCAGAGCGGCGGAGGTGTTGTCGATCTGGTAGTGGCCCGACAGGTCTTTGCCGGGGGCAGCGGGCCCCTCTGCAGGCTCCGAGACGGAGGGGGCAGACTCCTCCTTTTTGAGGAGGGTGGTGGTGATGCCGAAGGTCAGCAGCACCGCCAGCACGCAGAGGACGCAGACCAGAACGGCCCGATGCTGCATGGGAGTCATGGATTCGTTTTGTTGTTGTCTTTTTTGACTCATAGCTTCAGTCCCTCTCGTTTCAGGAATGGAAAGGCTCGTCCACCGGGCGGAGAGCCCAGTCCGTCAGCTCTTTGCAGTCGGCGGCCATGAAGACCGGCGCAAAGGGGGCGACCTCTTCCCTTCCGCCGTAGCCGTAGAGCACAGCGGCGGCGTCCAGGCCGCAGTTCACAGCGCCCTGCATATCGTCCCGGCGGTCGCCCACCATCAGCACCCGCCTGCCCTGCATGACGGGCTGGGCGAGGACGTGGCGGATAACGTCGGTCTTGTTGTCGCGGCTCTCATCCATGGACGCGCCGCCCACGAAGGAGAAGTAAGGCGCAAGGCCCTGCTCCTCGAGGATGGGCCTCACAACGTCGGTGGGCTTGCAGGTGGCCGTGCAGAGGGTCAGGCCCGCAGCCTTGAGACGGCCCAGCATCTCCACCACGCCGGGGTAGACATCGCCCTCGTGGCAGCCCCTGGCGGCGTAGCTCACGCGGTAGCGCTTCATGGCCTCCTCGATTTTTGCAGGGTCGGAGAAATGCTCGCCGAAGCTCTTGCGGAGGGGCGGGCCGATGTAGCGGCCAAGGTCGCTCCGGGCGACGTCAACGCCCATGGAGCTGAAAACCTCCTCCAGTGTATTGAGAATGCCGGGGGCGGAATCGATGAGCGTACCGTCCACGTCAAACAGGATCGCATCGTAGTGCAGCAAGGTCAGGTTCCCCTTTCTCTTTGGATAAACATTATATAGTATAGCACAGATTTCGATATTCAGCAATTCCAACAAAACACTTTTCCGACTTTTATACATATTTTTAGGCAGCCCCGCCCCGGAAAGGAAAAACCGCCCACCCATTGCGGGCGGGCAGTCGCATTTTGACATCAGCTCTCGGTGGTGGTGCAGTTCCCCGTCGAGGGGTAGTAGAGGTTGTTGGCGATGAACTCCAGCTTCTCCTTCAGAACCAGCTCAAGGTTCGCCACGGCGTGGACCATGTTGGTGGCGGAGTCGTTGACTTCCAGCAGCTTGCACAGGTCCAGCTCCTCCATGCTGAGGGCGGCTTTCATCTTCTGGGTCTCGGCGCAGAGGATGTGGCTCAGGGCCGACTCCTGCAGAGCGATGCTCTCCATCAGGTCAACGACGGCCTGGTCGAAGGAAACTCTCGGCAGCGCGGGGCAGCCGCAGGAAACGCAGGGGGTGCAGTTGGTGGTATCAGTCATAAGAAGGACCTTCCTTTCTATAATAGGAATCGGGCGCAGTCCATCCTATGTGCCTCGCCGCCCGGATGTCACTCCGGCTTTGCGCTCTTCTGTACCTTCTCGATGGTGTCGCGGTAGCCGCCGGAGCCGTACTGGATGCAGCGGTTGATGCGGCTGATGGTGGCGGTGCTGATCTCCACCGCCTTTACGATCTGGTCGTAGGTGCTGCCGCCGAGCAGGAGCTTGGCCGCTTCCAGACGCTGGGCCATATCGGAGATCTCCTTGACCGTGCAGAGGTCTTCGAAGAAGTTGTAGCACTCCTCCCTCGTCTCAAGACTCAGGATCGCGTCGAACAGTGCGTCGGTGGTGGGGTTTCTTCTGGGGTTCTTGTCCGCCATAGCTGCCTCCTTTAGGGCAAAGTGCCGCAGGGTGCGGCAGGGGTCTTTCTATTACTCTGTTACTTTAGCACTTGAAAGTATAAAAGTCAAGTGTTCGGTCTTTCTTTCCGGGAGTTTAGCAGATTTCACCTGTGGAGGCATTCAGTTTTATTCATCTCACATCTGAACAAAAATCGCCTAAATTTTCTTAGTTCCTCCCCCGCAAAAATGGCACAGTCTCCTAACTTGCCCAAAATATATTGACAAATTATGAAATCGGGACTAAAGTATACACAATCATTCGGCAAATGCAATGAACAGGACATGACTTTTCGCATTCCCTGCGCTCAGAGAGCCGCCATTCCGGTGCAAGACGGCAGCACAGTGCGATCAGCCCTCACCTGCGAGCAGCCTGTGCGAACCCGCTTGCGGCAGTAGTGCATGGCCGTTCAGCCCACGTTACAGGGCGGCGTATCGGCGGCAGGAACGCCTGTACGCGCAAGCGGCTGCTCCCGAAAGCAGCAAACGAAGTGGTACCGCGGAGAACGACCGGTGCAGATGCACCGTTTGGCCTTCGTCTTCGAGGAAGATGGGATACATCTTTGTGTCTCTATCTTTCATGAGGACGGAGGCTTTTTTCACCCCTCCGGGCCGTTTCGCCTGCCCTGCTTTTGGGCACAGCCGCTCTGTCTGGCACATTGCCGGTTGCCGGTGTGAAAGAAAGGAAAGAGGTATAAAGAAATGAATACGCTGGTCATCGTTTTGATCGCAGCCGTGTGTCTGTTCGGCGCTTATACGCTGTATGGCCGCTGGCTGGCCAACAAATGGGGCATCGACCCCACCGCCAAGACCCCCGCAGTCGTCCACGAGGATGGCCGCGACTACGTCCCCACCAACGGCTGGACCGTCTTTGCACACCAGTTCAGCTCCATTGCCGGTGCAGGCCCTGTCACCGGTGCCATCCAGGCTGCTGCTTTCGGCTGGCTGCCTGTCCTGCTGTGGGTGCTGCTGGGCGGCATCTTCTTCGGCGCTGTCACCGACTTCGGCGCTCTGTACGCTTCCGTCAAGAACGACGGCAAGAGCATGGGTATGCTGATCGAGAAGTACATCGGCAAGACCGGCCGCAAGCTGTTCCTGCTGTTCTGCTGGCTGTTCTGCGGCATCGTCATTGCAGCGTTTGCTGACATGGTGGCCGGTACCTTCAACGCCTTCGGCGCCGACGGTGC
>ENA-OQIF01000729-OQIF01000729.1-human-gut-metagenome-genome-assembly--contig:-NODE-729-length-10149-cov-2.545201_pt1 | contig 10149 bp, 15 predicted proteins | sample MGYA00242574_ERZ504738 | MGnify/ENA primary metagenome ERZ504738 (study PRJEB26092, sample SAMD00036437) | human gut metagenome | host: Homo sapiens | study: EMG produced TPA metagenomics assembly of...
TGCACTGATTGGAGGACTTTCTACACTGACGGGGGTGCTGCCGCTGCATTAGGCGCACTGAGCAATGCTTACTGCTATCTGGGAGTTACCGAGAAACACCTGAATATGGTCATTGTAAATTCCGTCAATGTCTCAAAAATTGAAAACCGGCTTTCTCTGCCCTTAAGCAGCATAACAAAGGCAGAAGTCAAGGGTGGGCTGCTGCCCGGAAGAAAAGTCGTAATGCTGCATTTTGGAAAAGAAAAATGAAAATTTCTTTGATGAACAATGCGATTGGCTCTGATATTCAGGGGCAGAAAGAAAATGTTGAGATGTTCTGCCAGATTGTTTCCAAACTCGGATAACCAGTATTATAAAGTGAGAGGAATCAGAGTATGAAAAAAATCTTAATTGTGTTATTAACTATGGTGTTGCTCCTTGCTGGATGCGGCAAAAATGGGGCTTCATCGCCACAATCTCCCTCTGATGAATCTGTGGCGGATCGGCAGAAACCCTCTTCTTCCGAAACCGAAATATCATCTGAAGATCATGCGATTCCCGGAAGTTATACCGTCCCGGAGGGATGGGAGAAATCTGAGAAGCATTCTACTGATTCGCAGATTTTCTACATAGAGGAAGGTCACGAAAATGATGAAAAGCCGGACAACATATCCATCCATGTAGGAAAGAACAAATATAGTCTGGAGGAGCATGAGCAGTTCCGGGATGCGATCGTCCAACAGATTTTGATGCAGCTGGATGGTATTGAAGCACAACTGAACGGGGATGGAACCTATACCGAGCAGGGAGATCTGCTGTATAATCTTTACTATCAACGAGGGCGATATTGTCACCACGCAATACTATATTGTAAAGGATTACGGGTTCTGCCTGATCCAGCTTACAAATTTCAGCGGTTCAGAAACCACTGAACAGGCCGCCAGGGACATGGTAGATAGCTTTGTTTGGGATACAGAAGGATAAATTGACACAGGAACAGTGATTTTATAGGAAAACGACGAAGATGGAGAAACAAAAACTTTCAGGAAAAACAATTTTGAAGCTGGTAGGGGCACTTTTGGCTCTGGCTTATTTGGGATTTTGTCTCTATGCGGGTATTACCGGGAAATTTCCGAATATGCACAAAGCCGAGCATGTGATGCGTTTCGGTGACCTTAAAAACTGGGTGTCTGGCGGGATATCGGCTGTGATGATTTTTGCCCTGTGTATTACTTCTGCGCTCAATGACCTCAATCTCCAGAAGGGACGCAAAAAATCATTTTTACCGTTTTTTCTTACTATGATTTTGCCAATTATCCTTTTACTGCTTTTGGAGTCTTATCTGGATATTGGTTGGATCGGGATTGCCCTTTATGCCGGTATTGCAGTTTTTCTATTTGGAGTTGCATGGACTCCACAACTGTTGAATCAGTGGATCGCCCGCCGACTTTTGCGTGATGAACCTATGAGCGGCAAACAACAGGTACAGATCATTGAATGGATTCATTTTCATCCGCTGAAAAAGCTGCTGATTTTCGGGCTGTGGGGCTTTGGCGTCGTGCTGGTTCTGCGTGGCATCTGGGTAACGGCAACTGGAAAAATCGAAATGGACGGAGAGCTTTTCCTGTTTTTACTTGGTACAGCAGTTCTGGTTGTGGCGCTGTTTCAGAAAATGAGACGCTATATCTGCGCGCCTTACCGGAACATACCGGTACTGAATCAGATTCTCAGCAAAAATCAGCTGGAACAGCTGCTGGATGGAGAACATTTTGAACCAATAGAGTTTGAAGATGAGGGCATGAAAAAGTATCTGGAAATATACCAAAGCCAGAACTGGATGCTGATTGGCGGTAAGCTACTCTCAAAAAAGCTGGCTTTATGGTTCACAATGAATCGGTTCAGGAACCATACTTCCCTGAAGGTACTTTACCTTAACGGCATGACTGCCAAAGCAAAGGTCGATCTGGATATTCGAGGGGACCGGTACACGGAGTTTACTGCTGTGCTGAAAGAATTGATTGGATACGAAGGCACACTTAAACTGTATGAAAAAGAAGAACAGCTGGCACAGAAATTTGCATCCTTTTTCCCAGAGCAAACTTCCGAACAGGACCGTGTCGCTGCTTTTCTTTCTCAGGATGTGACAGCGATCCGGCAGGACTATATTCAGACCTTCTCCCCGCCGCCAGATCCCCGAAAGAAAAAACGGAGTAGACGGGAACGGGAATAAAAGGTTTTCTTCAATTTCAATGGAGAAAGGCTTACGAAAATAAAGAGGATATAACTTGGAGGTTACCTATGAACTATGATATGAATATGATTAAATACCGCAAAAGTGGGTTTTTCAGAATTGCAGCAGCTATTCTGATGATCTGTTTTACACTATTTGGGCTTACCGCTTGCGCCGGTACTACTGACAGCAAAGGTAATAACGATGATAATGCACTGATACAAGGAACATGGGAAATAGATACCGGCTCTGGTGCTGGTTATAAATTCGTTGACGATAAGTTTATGTGGTTAAAATTCATCGAGAATGTTAACGATAACTACTGGTACGGAGATGTTGAGTATTATAACGGTGCTGAAGCAATGGATATAGCAGGACTAACAGAGGAGGAACTTAAGAGCAGCCTGCCAGGTCTTAAACCCGAAAACATTTTTGTAACAAAATTAGATCCCGAAAAAATCATTACCGATGGTGAGGATAAAACTGCTACTAATATGAACGACCAAACCTTATGGACTCGCTTATGGCTTATTGAAGAAAATGAGGACAATGTTGTTGCGGTAGTGATTGATTTAGAAACTTTTAGTATGGAGAGCTACACTAAAGTTAAGTAAAACCAGAAATTAGAATTTATATAGGAGCAGATTATGGAAGTAAGAGAACTATTAAATGCATTAGCAGTTGCGGAAAGATTGAAAGACACAACTAGACATTGCTACACATCCAAAGGTAGACATGAAAGTGTAGCAGAACACAGTTGGATGATGACGGTAATGGCATTTTTTATGAAGAATGAATTTCCAGATGCTGATATGAATAAAGTTATTCAAATGTGCATTATTCACGATTTAGGAGAATGCTTTACAGGAGATATTCCCACTTTTATGAAAACAAAAGAACATGAGTGTACAGAAGAAAACTTGCTTAATGAATGGGTTGAATCATTGCCAAAAGCTACTCAAGTGGAAATGAAAGCATTGTTTAAGGAAATGGAAGAAAGAAAATCTATTGAATCAAAAATATACAAGGCAATAGATAGCTTAGAAGCTTTGATTCAACACAACTTTTCTGATATATCAACATGGTCAGAAAATGAATTTTCATTGAATTTAACTTATGCAGACGATAGGGTTGTATTTTCAAAATATTTATCTGATTTAAGAAATGCCATTAGAGAAGATACTATTAACAAAATCAATGAATGAAATTTCTGTTTGCATAACTGGCAGCCCAACCACAATTAAATCTTCACAGCTTTGCTAAGCAGGAAATCTGAAAAGGTCTCCTGCTTTTTTGTACCTCCAAAGCTACTACAATAGTAGGGCGCAAGGCCCTGTGCCAGAAGCACTTTGAGACCTTGCGCCCTTTGCTTATTCTATCCTAAAAATACTTTGCCAACTGCTTCAGACCGCGCCGGATACTGTCACGGACACGGCTTGGGTCTACCTCCTCCGCTGCGGCGATCTCACTCACGCGCATACCCAGGTAATACCGGGCGTAGATCCGCTTGGCCTGCTTCTCCGGCAGAGCCATCACAGCGGCATAGAGCTGCTCCCGCAGCTGCTTTTCCTCCAAAAGTAGTTCCGGTGTTTGGGGCTTCATCAGGATCGCATTTTCAATGCCGTTGTCGCAGTCCAGGGAGTAATGCGCCTTATAGCGATACATCCTCCGGTCATAAGCAGCCTCCGCACGCTCGGCAGCTCGGATCGTCTCCAGCACATCTTCTGTTACTTCTACAAAGTGATCATTTTTGTAAACATCGGGATATAAGTCCCTAAGATTGACTTTCTTCATTATGTACCTCCATTTCGATTCACGGGCGATTGACGAGTGAACCGAAAGGAGGCGGAGATCGGCATCGACATACTTCGGGAGCTTTCCCGAAAAATCGATAATAAAAAGCGCCAGCTCCCTGCAATGGGAAACTGGCGCAACAAAAATGACTATGATTCTTCTGTTTTAGTTGGAATGATAATGCCGATAGATAGTCATACCTCCCCGGAGGAGGGGCAAGGCTTTTTTTAATTGGTGCAGCTCATGGGTGCTATGAATAACGAAAATTGACATGGCGGTATCCTCCCATATACCGCCCTCCTGATTGCATAAGCATCGGTCCGAAAAGCAAAAAGAAACGGCGGCTCTGATTTTCTCAAAGCCGCCGCTACATAGGCGCGTGGAAATGTATCTGCTGTACGACGGCTTTTTTTCTTTTGCCGTCGTCCGGCAGATAGCATCTGTATTTAGTTGTTGACTAAGGCTTTTATTTTTTCGACTAAAATCAAAATCCGTTTTTGCAGCAGAAGTCACCATAGTATAGTTTGGCTTTTTGCTCTAATGCCCTGCTGTTATCCGCCAGACATCAGCAGAAAGGGTGTTTTCAAACCTTGTTGACGGATTTTTTCAAGTAAATCCAACCCCGTGCCATCTTTCCATATTGAAGTCGGAGCAAATTGCATCTACTGTGATTGTTTGAAGTGTATCCAATGCGTCCTCAACGCCCGTAGCCTTAATCGTTTCAAATTCACCCGATAGCACGGATGACAGGATTTGCAGATATTCCGTGTTATCATCCACTATCAATATTCGTTTCATATCATTCTGCCGCTTACTCCACGGTAATCTGGATTGTGCCTGAAAAGTCTGTACCGATAATTCCGATGTAGTTCGCTCCTGCTTGAAGCTGAACGGCAACACTTCCGCTGGCAGATTCAGAAAGCACTTGCTCCTCTAAGTCCGGGGAAATGTAAATGAGCTGACAGTTTCCGTCAAGGGAATCAAGCTGGTATCGGATCACAATTTCACGGCACTCATTTTCCTTGAGGTCGGTGTCTGCAACTAAAATATCCTGTCCGTTAAATCCAGTTACAGAAGCGTCATAGGTGGCCCGAAAACATCATTATCCGAAGTTCGGCTACCTTCAAAGGACTGATAAGGAGTTATGAGAGCGTTGCTTTTCCCGATCACCACATCGTTGCTTAATTGCTCTGCTCCATCCTTGAGATTTTCACCTAACCTATCGAGGCCGGAGCAGGCAGTACAGGCCAGCAAAGAACTGCAATCAGGCAGCACCCAATAATTTTTCCAATTTTACGCATAGCCGTTTCCTCACTGAACGAAAGTAAGGAACAAGGCAAGTGCAATGATTCCCACCATCAGCAGTGCCCAAAAAACGCTGATCGCTGTGGATGCGATATTGATAATGCTACGGCTTTCCTTGCTCCGCACACATACCACTGAAAGGGTCAGACCCAGCAGGACAAAAACGGTATTGGCTCCGGCCCAAGCGGTTCTGATTCCGGCCGACAGCGAAAAGTGCAGGAGTGACGGGGCAAGAGCAGCCAGTGGCAATATGCTCACAATGAGCGCAGCGACACTGACTGATTGAAGTTTTTTCTTTTCCATAGTTTTACCTCATTTCTTTTTCCCAAATTGGGTGACAGCCAGCGCGAAAAACAGACCAAACACTACAATCGCACACGGCAAGAATGGAAACATCGAAAATGCGGCATCGGAAGTTTCTGCTGTAAAATCATGGAGCGAGCAGGATACGAGATAACCGCTGTAACAGTACGGGTAAACAATCCACAGCGGCGTATTCGCAACCAATACACCGGGAATCACAAATAACAAATTCAATCCCACGGAAAGAAGCGGCTTTTCAAACAGTACGGTGATTGCCCACATAGCCGCAATACATGGCAGCATTGTCAGAAACAATCCCAAGCACCATTTCAACAGATACAGGATCGGTAAGGTTTCTGTTATTCCCATTGTCTGTGTTGCAACCACCCCAGCGATTACGAACACAACAAGAAACACCACCATTTCCATGAATAGATAAAAGGTAAGCACACAAAATTTTGCAATGGATAATGTATAGCGGCTGACCGGCAATGCCAACATTTTCAGAATCCCGTTATTTCCTGTTTCTCTCCCTGCGATCATCACGCAGACTACAATCATGCTGAATGGGAGCAGGTAGTAGGCGTAGACAAGCGCACTTTGAATGAACATGGCAGGCCACGCATTAGTGTATTCCGGCGTAAAATAGTTGCTCAAACTTGCAACCCCGGAAATCACTACCAATAAAGGTGCAATGAAAATCAAGGGTATAATTTTTGGAGCGTTTTACTTTCATAAATTCGATTTTGAGTAAATCCAAAAAATTCATTTCTATCATCCCTCCTTACTCGTAGCGTCTGTATTTCGCTAACCACAAGCCTACGGCAAGGAACAACAGTGTTTCTGCCAAAGCAACAAGGGTAACTATCAGATCTGGCTGGGCGCTCATAGCTACCGCCGGTTTCAAAATAATCACAAAAGGATGTACCAGCAAAAGTGCCACCTCCGAATTTGCAAGAGCCATACCACTTAGAAAACCAGCGACACCAATTCCAAGCGGCACCCACATATTTTCAAAACGCGAGGAAATCAACAGCATAAACGACAGTACCGGCATGGATGTAATAAAAGAGTATCCGGCAAAGCGCACCAGCGTACCCATTTCAAATGCTCCGTTCGGTAAGTCTGTCATGCCAATCTGTGCAAGTGCCAAATTTTGCAGCATGATTGCAACCAGAAACATGACCGTCAGAATCAGGAATTTGCACAGGTACATCGCGGGAACGCTTACGGGAAGCATATACATCTTCTTGACAGCGCTTCCCTTAAACTCTATGTTGTAGATCATGCAGGCCGCAACTACGATGCCGAACAGGTTCAGCACCCATAATCATGCCGTAAAGCTGGGTCAGCAGGACATCCATCGGAGCCAACGGCAGATTCAAAAGCGTGTCCTTCCGCACAATGAAATTGACAAATGCGTAGGCAGCTCCCAAGATGCCAACAGCCAGCAACACGGGGATTACGCCGGTTCGCTTTTCTTTCCGAAGTTCGATTGCCAGCGTTTTCATAATTTTGCCCTCTGCTTTCTATCCATGTTGTCTTTCTCAACCATAGAAAGGAACACATCTTCCAGATTGTCCGCAGCGAAGCCAGATTGCAGGGCGTATTGACGAAGATCATTCATGCTACCCTCAAACAGCAACCGCCCGTGGTTGAGAATTCCAATGTCATCCGCAATCAATTCAATTTCAGACAGCATATGGGACGAGATCAGCACCGTGCAGTCGTAAAGGCTGGGCAAAGATTTTACCAGATTGCGGATTTCGTGGATGCCGGACGGGTCAAGGCCGTTGGTGGGTTCATCCAGGATCAGAATCGGCGGACGCCCTAACAGTGCCCCGGCAAGGCCCAAGCGTTGCTTCATCCCCAGCGAATACTTCTTTGCCAGCCGGTCGCCAAACTCGGTCAGCCCCACCAACTCCAGAGCATCTTCCACATCGGCTTTTGGCAACCCCAAAATGCGGCGGATAATATCGAGATTTTCCCGCCCGGTCAGGTTTGCGTAGAAAGACGGAGCTTCAATGAAAGAGCCGATCTCTTTGAGAATGGCAATCCGATCACCCAGAAACTGCTTCCCGTCAATGGTAAAGCTGCCCTTTGTCGGTGCAGTCAGGCCCAGCAGCATTTTCATAGTCGTGGATTTTCCCGCACCGTTGGGGCCGAGGAAACCGTAAATGCTGCCCTTGCGAATATGAAGCGAAACATGATTGACCGAAGTGAAGTTCTTATATTTCTTGGTCAAATGTTCCGTTGTAATGATATAGTCCATAGAAACATCTCCTTTCGATGCTTCTATGGTACAACTTCAACCTGACATCTACATTCTCCCGTCCTTACTTTTACCTTACTTTTTGAGGATGCCCTCCGCAGACTTGAAATCCTATGTTATAATACTTTCGGGAGGTGACGCTATGGACAACTCTTTTCTGCATCGGAAGAAGCTCTTGCTTGTAGACGATGAGCCAGATTTGCTGAAAATGGTATCCGATATTTTAAGCGATGCTGGTTTTGAAACGGTACTTACTGCCGCAACGGTAAAAGAGGCTATAATAACGGCAGAAAAAGAAAAACCCGACTTGATGGTTTTGGATGTCATGCTGCCAGATGGGGACGGCTTTTCCCTGATGAAGCAGCTCCGCACTTTTACAAATGTGCCAATCATCTTTCTGACCGCAAAAGACGAAGCAGCAGACAAGTTGGCCGGTCTTGGCCTTGGAGCAGACGATTATATTTCAAAGCCGTTTATGCCGCAGGAGCTATTACTGCGTGTCTATGCGGTTTTGCGCCGAACTTATAAAGAGGACAGCCCGCGGGTTTTCCTGGATGGATGTACGATTGATTTTAGCCGGGCAGAGGTCAACAAGGGCGGCGAGATTATCCCCCTGACCGCAAAAGAGCATACCCTGCTGGAAACGCTGGCCCGCAACGAGGGAAAGATCGTTACGGTTGACGCTCTTTGCGAAGCATTATGGGGCGACAATCCTTTCGGCTATGAAAATAGCCTGAATGCCCATGTACGGCGGATTCGGGAAAAAATTGAAGCCGATCCCTCAAAGCCCGTTTCCCTGATTACGATCAAGGGGCTGGGTTATAAACTGATTACAAGGAAGTGACGCCATGAAATCTTTTGGAACCTATATTTCAAAGCACTTGGCGTCTTTCGCTGCGTTTCTTTTGATCCTGGTAATTGTCAATGTCGTTCTGTATGGCGTGACTTTCTATCACACAGTTTCAGAGGATTACGGAGAAGCGTCCCCGCGCGCCATGCTTGAGCTGACCTCTACTGCGGCTACCACAGAAGGTTTGCCCGATTACGCAGAGCAGAAATTGCGCCAGTACAATATCTGGGCCATGTATCTAACGTCAACGGGCGAATGCTTCTGGCGGCTCGATGTGCCACAAGAAGTGCCGCAACATTACAGCATTCAAGAGGTAGCTTTATTTTCCAAAGGCTATCTGGAGGATTATCCTGTTTTTGTCTGGAGTACAGAGGATGGATTGTTAGTTCTAGGGTATCCAAAGAATAGCTATATGAAGCTCACCAGCAACTACTATTCCATGGAGACTATTCAGAAAATTCCCCTCTATGTGATAGGAATGTTGGGCATGGATGTGCTGTGCCTGTTTTTGGCCTACTATTTTTCAAAACGCAGGATCATCCAGAACACGGAACCGATTGTAGATGCCATTGAAACATTGGCCGATGGCAAACCCGTTTCTCTCCATATTGATAGAGAGTTATCCGAAATTGCGAACAGCGTAAATAAAGACCTCTCTGATATTAAGCAGGCAAAACGAAGCCAGAGCCAACTGGATCAGCGGGGTCTCTCATGACATCCGAACTCCGCTTTCTATGATTATGGCTATGCAGACCGGATCGCCGCAGACAAAACAGCCAGTGAGGGGGTAAAGAGGCAGGCTGTGATCGTGCAAAAGCAAAGCGCCAAAATCAAAGAACTCGTGCAGGATTTGAATTTAGTATCGCAGTTGGAATATGAGATGCAGCCGCTTCATAAAGAGATGGTTCGCTTATCCAAACTACTGCGATCCTATGTAGCAGACCTGTTGAATACAGGAATTTCCGATAGCTACAACATCGGAATTAAGATCACTCCTGACGCCGAAAATGCTGTGTTGGAATGTGATGCCAGATTGATTTCGCGAGCCGTAAACAACCTTGTCCAGAACAGCATGAAACATAACCCACAGGGCTGTGAAGTCTGCATTTCTCTTACAGCATCGCAAAACCATCTTATCTTGGCGGTTACGGATAACGGAATGGGTCTGCCTGCTGAAAAGCTGCAAGAGCTGGAAGAAAAACCGCATTATATGGAAAGCACAGATGAACGGCTTGATTTAAGACATGGGCTTGGATTGCTGATTGTCCAACAAGTCGCCATAGCTCATAACGGCAATTTCAAACTTACTAATGTTTTCCCGAAAGGGTGTGAAGCTGCTTTAATATTCCCGTATATTGGATAAACAGGCAAGTACAAATCTATAAGAAAACGCCAGATTTCCGTGAGGGAAAACTG